>Ga0315289_10000186_pt1 | contig 98800 bp, 99 predicted proteins | sample YL17G11_40_MG_FD_203452 | JGI IMG/M metagenome (GOLD analysis project Ga0315289, IMG submission 203452) | Sediment microbial communities from Yellowstone Lake, YNP, Wyoming, USA - YL17G11_40 | ecosystem: Environmental > Aquatic > Freshwater > Lake > Sediment | place: USA: Wyoming | collected... | reverse complement strand
CGCCAGCGGCTGAATCGAATGGTGCGCTGCACGGGGCTCTCCTGTCCAGCGGATGCTGCTCCGCTTCGACAGGCCCCAGCTCAGCCCTCAATGCAGTCTCATATCTATCCTGACAGAACACTAAGCCAGAGGCCGCCATGGCGGCCGAAGGCCTAGCCGTCCGCGGCTAATGTCTCCCCGCGCGTCCTATTACCTTCGGCTGCTCACACCCTCGACTTTAGCGCCACCGCCAGAATTTCCTCACAAACATCTCAAAAACTCTCAAATCTGTGGAAATTGCTTGCTAGACGCCTAAACGGGCAACCTGCCGTTCGTCTGGTAGGCGTCCGAAGGTTCATCCCATGAGCGCTACCGTTGCTGGCACGAACCAACGCGAGCAGGCCGCAAGTGGCCGCGACATCGCCGGGGCCTCGCAAGGCGGAGCCGCTGCCGTGGTTCCGACCACTGGGGGCTTAGCTGCGTCCCCGGGTAGTGTCCAAAGCTATGATTTCGTGCGCCCGGCCTGCCTGTCCAAAGAGCAGATTCGCACGCTTCAGCTCGTCCACGAAGCGTTTGCGCATAAGCTCTCCGGTCTCCTCTCGCCGCTGCTGCGCCTCCCGGTGCACCTGACTCCAGGGCCGGTGCGCGAAGCGGCGTACGCGGATCTTACTGCCCGATTGCCCGAATTCGTGGTCACCGGGACGTTCCGCATGTCGTCCGAGTGCGGGACCTCCCTGGTCACTGCGGGCTGTGACACCGCCCTGTTCATGCTCGACCGCCTGCTGGGAGGAGCGGCCTCCGCGCTGCCCCAGCCGCGGTGGCTGACCGAGATCGAGTGCACGCTCACAGAAAACGTGTTCGCCAAGATTCTGGGTGCCTATGCGGGGACGTGGCGGCCGCTGGCGGACATCTCCGGCCAGGTCCGGTCCGTGACCTCGGCCGCGACCTTGAGCCACATCAGCCTGCCTACCGAGATTGTATGTGTCGCTGATTTCTCGCTGGAAATGGGATCGGCGACCGGAGCCTTCAGCCTTTGCCTGCCGGTGATAGCCTGCGAGCCAGTGCTGGGGAAGCTGGTGCTCCAGCACTGGCTCTCGGCCGGTCGCGCGCAGGGACGCCCAAGCAACGAGCTCTCTGAGAAGCAGGTGACACAGGTGCGGGTGCCGGTGCAGGCGATTCTGGGCAACACGCGATTGACGCTGGCCGAGATCGCCCGACTGAATGTCGGCAGCATCGTCCGCCTTGATAAGGGGATGCATGACGAGGTGGAGATCATCGTGGGCGGCAAGACCAAGTTCTTCGGGCGCCCAGGTAAGACCGACGGGCGCCTGGCGTTGCAGATTACCCGGGAAGCCGCTCCGGGGGAGGGGATGAGATGAGCCAAGAAGTTGCCTCGCGCGCCGAAGTTACGCCGAGCGAGGAGGCAGAGCCGGGCGCAAACGCAGCGCCCGCCGTCGCCACTGCCCAGCAGGAGAAGGATGCTCAGGACGCCCCGGTGCGCGAGGCGCAGTTCGCCTCGCTTTCCGCAGGCGCGGAGGCCGCCGTTGGGCCCTCCATGGACATGATCATGGACCTGGAGGTTGACGTGTGCGCCGAGTTGGGCCGCACCGCGATGCTGATACGCGACCTCATGGAGCTGCATCCCGGCTCGATCATCGAGCTGCGTAAACTCGCCGGGGAGCCCGTGGACTTGCTGGCCAATGGCAAGCTCGTCGCGCGCGGCGAGGTGGTAGTGGTTGACGAGACCTTTGGCGTCCGCGTGACTGAGATCGTGAGCCGCGGCGTTCGCTTCGGCGGGGCGAGCTAACCGAAAGCCGGCGGGGGCCGTGGTCTGGGTGGCCGCCGCGACGGCGATTCATACCGCCGGGGGGAGTTTCAAATGTCTGGCACATCGAGCCGGGCGCTTGGCGCCCTGGCCCTGGGTTTGGCGATGGCGCTGGTCTGGGGATGCGCCTCCGCCAACCCGATCGTGCACACCGTGCGACCCGGTGAAAGCGTATGGACCATCGCCCAGCGCTACGGGGTTTCGCCGCAAGACCTCGCCCGCGCTAACGGCCTGGTGCGCGCGCAGACCATTCATTCCGGGCTGAAGCTGGCGATTCCCCAGCCGGGCGATCAGCGTGCGCTCGTCACCGCGGACCCCGCGGATGCTGTGCCCGCCACCGCGAGCACGGTAACGGTGGAGCCTTCCGCCGCAGACGCCGTACGCCCCGCGCCCGCGACGGCCGGTCCGCTTGATCCACAGCGCGGCGCGGTTCGGCGCATGCCCTCGGAATCCCGCGCTGCACCGCAGCGTGCAGAGGCCAAGCCCATCACCGCGGCTCGCCCCGCGCGGGCTTTGAGCTCTGGGCCGGCGCCAAAGGTTCTGGTGGCCGCGCCCTGGGATGTGGGCCCGGCGCCCCATTCGACAAGCTCAGAGCCTGCCCTGAGCGCAGAGAAGGGGCAAGCCTCGCCTGTCACTTCACAGCGCCGCGTGCGCGGCGCCGACACAGCCGAGGCGGCTGTGCCGCATTCGAGTGCTCACCGCGCGATTGACGCGCTCACAGGGACTGAGCCGGTCGCAGAATCCGCGGCTACCGATGGCGCGGGACGCGCTGCCGTGAGGGCCACGGATGCCGGAGCAACTCCCGCGCCGCAAGAAGGACTGGCGGTAACCGCCAGAAGGACGCAGCCGTCGCTGTTCTCCTCATCCTCGCGGCTTTTCGCCTCGTCGTCGAAAGCGAAGCACGGCTACGGGCTCATGACGGCCCTGGATTTCGCCCTCAAGCTGGTGTTGGTGCTCATCCTGGCGTACGTGTGCATGCTGGCGCTGAAGAAGTTCTCACAGCGCCGCATGGCGGGCTCGGGCAAGGGCGGGGGGCTGCGGGTGGTTGACACCATCGGCCTCGCCCCCAACCGCCAGCTCCATATCGTGACCTTGGGCGAACGAGCTTTTCTACTGGGATCAACGCCTGAGAGCGTGTCACTTATCAGCGACATTTCGCAGGCTCAGGAGATGGCCGGATTGCCCGGCGGCCCGCAGCGCGAGGAGGCCGACCCGGCATTCGCGCAGCGCCTCAAGGAGCTGATGAAAGTTGCGCCTGCCGGCCGCAAGGCGCAATCGGGTTCCGGGGTCGGGCTGCGCCTGGCGCAGGCGGCCCAGTTCATCAAGGCGCGCTCCAACCAGATGCGCCCGCTGGGAGAGATTATTGATGAAACTCTCTCCTGCTAAGCTGCGGTGGCTGCTGACGCTGGCGGCGCTCGCTCTTTGCGCTCTTCCCGCCGGCGCGGAGCAGATGCCTCTGCCCAAGCTGACGTTCGGCCTCGAATCCGCCGCCAGCCGCCAGGATGTCTCGGTCAGCCTGCAAATCCTGTTCATCCTCACGGTGCTCTCGCTGGCGCCGGCGCTGGTGATGATGCTGACGTCGTTCGCGCGCATCGTCATCGTGCTCAGCTTCACGCGGCACGCGCTGGGGACGCAGCAGATCCCGCCCAACAGCACGCTCATCGGCCTGGCGCTGTTTCTCACCTTCTTCACCATGGCGCCAGTGTGGCAGAACGTCAACGCCAACGCGCTCCAGCCCTACCTGAACAACCAGTTATCTTACAAGGTGGCGATAGGAACTGCGGCGGTGCCGGTGCGCGAGTTCATGCTGCGGCAGACGAACGAAGCGGATCTGGGCCTCTTTGTGGGCATGGCGAAGATGGAGCGCCCGCACGGGCCGGCGGATATTCCGACCTATGTGCTGGTGCCGGCGTTTATCATCAGCGAGCTCAAGACTGCATTTGTCATGGGCTTTGTGATTTTCGTCCCCTTCCTGATTATAGACATGGTGGTGGCGGTGACGCTGATGTCAATGGGCATGATGATGCTGCCGCCGATCATGATTTCGCTGCCCTTCAAGGTGCTGTTGTTCGTGATGGTCAACGGCTGGCACTTGGTGGCCAAGGCGCTGATCACGAGTTTTCACTAGGAGATGAGCATGACTGACGCAATGGTGCTCGACCTCGGCCGCAACGCCGTAATCATCGGGCTTAAGCTCGCCGCTCCGGTGCTGATCTCGAGCATGATCTCCGGGGTCGTAGTGAGCATCTTGCTTGCGGCGACCCAGATTCAGGAGTTCACGCTGACCTTCATTCCCAAGATCGTGGCGGTGGCGGTGACCGTGCTCATCGTGGGGCCGATGATGTTCCGCCTGCTGGTTGACTTCTCCAGCCGTCTCCTGATCGCCCTGCCCAACATGGTGCCATGATGGGATTGCTCGCCCTGCCAATCCAACAAGCGGGAGCCTTGATGCTCGTCTTCGCGCGCGTGGCCGGCATCTTCGCGTCGGCGCCGATACTATCCGATCAGCGCGTGCCGCTGATGCTCAAGGCGGGCTGCTCTTTTCTGATTGCGGTGGTGCTGCTGCCAGTGCTCGCGGTGCCCGCAGTGCCGACGGCCCTGCTCCCGTTCGCCTTCGCCGCCGCCAAGGAGCTCGCGGTGGGCGCGGCGCTAGGCTTCATCGCGGGCATGGTGCTGGCGGTAGTGCAGACCGCGGGCGACCTGGCGGATTTCCAGGCCGGCTTTGGTTTTGCCGGCCTCGTTGACCCCACCTTTGACTACCCGCCATCCATTATCGGCCGCTTGCAGTATCTGCTGGCGTGGCTGGTATTCCTCGGCCTCAATGGGCATCACTACCTGCTGACCGGCGTTGCCGACAGCTTCCGCACCCTGCCCCTGGCCACATTCTCGGTCAACCCGGCCGTCGGCGAGGGAGTCTTCGTGCTAGCCGCGCGCCTTTTCGTGATAACTGTGAAGATCGCGGCCCCGGTCATGGGCGCGGTGTTCCTGGCGGACATCGCCATCGGCATGGTCGCGCGCACCGTGCCCCAGATGAATATCCTGGTGGTCGGCTTCCCGGTGAAAATGTTCCTGGCGCTGCTGACGGTGGCGATTTCAATACCGGTATTCCTGCCCGTGGTGCAAGGATTGGTGGGCTCGATGCGCGACGCCATGGGTCAATTCGTGACCTTGCTCGCGCACTGAGAGGCCCGAGACTAGCATGGCTGCCGACGACAGAACCGAACAAGCTACACCGCGCAAGCGGCAAGAGGTGCGCCAGAAAGGCCAGGTCGCGCGCAGCGGAGAGATCAACGCCGCCTGCGGTCTGCTCGCCTGCCTCGTCGCGCTGCGCGTGGGCGGGCCCTACATGGCCGATAAGCTTGCCGGCCTGATTCGCTCCGGGTTTCAGCTCGCCCCCGAGAGCACGTTGAGCGCCGCGCAGCTGACCACCGGTATGGTGTCGCTTCTGCTTGCGACCGCGAAGATCCTGGCCCCGGTATTGGGGGCGGCGGCGGTGGCGGGGGTGGTGAGCAATGTCTGCCAGGTGGGCTTCAACTTCACTCTCCAGCCGCTGAACCCGGACTGGAATCGGATCAACCCGGTGCGCGGCTTCGCGCGCATCTTCTCGGTGCGCGCCCTGGTGGAGCTGGCGAAATCGCTGCTGAAACTGGGCCTCGTGGGCTGGGTGGCCTACAGTTATCTACATCGCAATTATCAGCTCGTCGCCGCGATGTCGGCGATGGGCCACGCGGAGATCTATGCGACCCTCGGCTACCTGGCGTGGCAGCTCTTCCTGCGCGCCGCGGGCGTGCTCATCATCATCGCCGGATTCGATTACGTCTTTCAGCGCTTCCAGTTCGAGCGCAGCATCCGCATGACCAAGCAGGAGGTCAAGGACGACTGGAAGCGCAGCGAGGGCGACCCGCTGGTCAAGTCGCGCCTGCGCCAGCGGCATCGTGAGTTGGCGCGCGCGCGCATGATGCAGGAAGTCGCCCGCGCGACGGTGGTCGTCACCAACCCGGTGCACGTGGCGGTGGGCCTGCGCTACGTGCCGCGCGAGATGGAAGCGCCCGAGGTGGTCGCCAAGGGGCAGCGCCTGGTGGCGGAACGCATCAAGGAAGTCGCGCGCGACAACGGCGTGCCCGTCGTGGAGAACCCGGAGCTCGCCCGCGCCCTCTATGACCAGGTCGGAATCGGCCAGCGCATACCGGCGGACCTGTACCAGGCGGTGGCCGGAATCATCGCGTTCGTCTATCGCCTATCGGGGAGGACCAGAATCTAGCGCATGCAACTCCTCTCCCTTTGAGGGAGAGGATCAAGGTGAGGGTGAATGGCAGAAGACTCCACCCTCACTCCGCCTCTCCCTAGTAGGGAGAGGGGTTTAGCATCATGGCAACAGCCACAGCGCCAACGAGCTCAATAAAGCAGCTCACCCGCCACAGCGACATCCTGGTCGCGGTGGGCGCGGTGGTCATCGTGCTGATGATGATCGTGCCCGTGCCGCGCTGGGCGCTCGATCTGCTGCTCGTCTCCAACATCGCGTTCACGCTGGCGGTGCTGCTGGTGTCGGTGTACACGCACGATCCCCTTGAGTTTGCGGTGTTCCCCGCGCTGCTGCTGGTCGCAACCCTGTTTCGGCTCGCCTTGAGCATCTCCGCCACCCGCCTCATCCTGCTTCACGCCGAGGCGGGCGCGGTGATCGCTGCATTCGGCTCCTTCGTGGTCGGCGGCAACTACGTCGTGGGCATCGTCGTCTTCCTCATCATCGTCATCATTCAGTTTGTGGTGGTGACCAATGGCGCGCAGCGCGTCGCCGAGGTCGCCGCCCGCTTCACCCTCGATGCGATGCCGGGCAAGCAGATGGCGATTGACGCCGACCTCAACTCGGGGCTGGTTGATGAAAACGAGGCGCGGGCGCGGCGCAAAGCGATCAGCCAGGAAGCCGACTTCTACGGCGCCATGGACGGCGCGAGCAAGTTCGTCCGCGGCGATGCCATCGCGGCCATCATCATCATCCTCATCAACATCCTCGGCGGCTTCGCCATCGGCATTACCCAGAAGGGCATGGACCTGGTGACGGCGCTGCAAACCTTCACCCTGCTGACGATAGGGGAGGGGCTGGTGATCCAGATCCCGGCCCTGCTGCTGTCAACCGCGGCGGGCCTGGTCGTCACCCGCGCCGCCTCTGAGTCTCACCTCGGCGACGACCTCGCGACTCAAATCCTGGCGCAGCCGCGGGCGATCGCGATCGCCGCCGCGATGCTGCTCATCTTCGCGGTCATGCCGGGGCTGCCGAAGCTGCCGTTCCTGGCCGTTGCGGCGGTGGTCGGCGGGATCGCCTACACGGTGCGCACCGCGCGGCGCCAGCCATCGGAGGCGGGGCGTCCCAAGGGGCGCAGCGAGCCCGAGGACATGACCAGCCTGCTCGCGGTAGATCCGCTGGAGCTGGAGATCGGCTACGGGTTGATTCCGCTCGCCGACCCCGGCCAAGGGGGCGACTTGCTGGAGCGCATCACTGCGGTGCGCCGGCAGATGGCGCTCGATCTCGGCATCGTGGTGCCGCCGCTGCGAGTGCGCGACAACATGCAGCTCAAGCCCAATAGCTACGCCGTGAAGCTGCGCGGGGTGGAACTGGCGCGAGGCGAGATCTACCCCAAGCACATGCTGGCCATGAATCCCGGCGCCGCCGCCCGCGCGCTGCGCGGCATCGAGACGCGCGAGCCCGCGTTCGGCCTGCCCGCCCTCTGGATCGCCGATGCCGACCGCATCGAGGCCGAGGTCGCCGGATACACCGTGGTTGACACCAGCACCGTGCTCGTCACTCATCTCAGCGAGTTGATCAAGCAGCACGCGTGGGAGCTCTTGACGCGCCAGGATGTCCGCAATCTGCTGGACAACGTGCGCGCCCATTCGCCCGCATTGGTGGAGGAGCTGGTTCCGGAGCTCATGAACGTGGGCGAAGTGCAGAATGTGCTCCAGGGGCTGCTGCGAGAGCGCGTCTCCATCCGCGACCTGGATACTATCCTCGAGGCGCTAGCGGACCACGCGCGCATCACCAAGGACGCCGACGCGCTGGTCGAGGTCGTCAGGCGCGGGCTCGCCCGTGGCATCACCCGCCAATACCTTGGCGCCGACCGCGCCCTGCACGCCTTCGTGGTAGATTCCTCCATCGAAGACGCCATCATGACTTCTCTGCGCCAGACGCCCGCCGGCAACGAACTCGCGCTCCAGCCGGAGATGGCGCTGCGCATCCTCGAGCGGACGCGCGAGCAGGCGGAACGCAGCGCCTCCCAGGGCCACCAGCCCATCGCTCTGTGCTCGCCCGCGACGCGGCCGTGGTTCCGCCGGCTGATCGAGACCGTAATGTCGAGCCTGGTGGTGCTCTCTCACGCCGAGATTGCTCAGGGCACCGAAGTGAAATCACTGGGGACGGTGACGCTCAATGAAGCTGCAAAAGTTTGAGGCTGACACCATGCCGCAGGCGCTGTCGAAAGTCAAGGCAGCGCTCGGCGCCGACGCCGTGATCATGGATACGCGCTCGGTGCACAAACCCGGCGCATTCGGGCTCGGGGCGCGCGATTGCGTGCAAGTCTGGGCGGCGCAGTCGCTGGGCGCAGCAGCAGGTTCAGCGCCGCGCGCTATGCCGCGTCTCGACGATGGCAACGGGGGCGCGGCTGCGTTGCCCCACGTGGACACGGGCTTGCTAACGGCCCTCCACGCTCGCTTGGGCGACCTGGAGGCGAAGCTGGATCTGCTTTCCATGGCCACCGCGTATGGCAGCGGCGCGTGGCCCCGCAAGAGTGCGGGCATGGCGGACCTCAGCGGACACGAGCGGGCCGCCGCGCTCGCCGCGCTGGCGCGCCGCATACCCATCTCTGGGGAGATCGCGCTTGGCAGCGCACGGATAGTGGCTCTGGTTGGTCCCACCGGCACCGGCAAGACCATGACCGCCGCTAAACTCGCCGGCCGCATGAGCCTGACCCACGGCGCACGAATCGGCATCATCTGCGCCGATGGATATAAGGTCGGCGCGATCGCGGAGATGAGCGCCTACTGTGACCTGCTCGGGTTGCCCATGACATCGGCCCGCGATGCGCAAGAGCTGCGCGAGGCGCTGCAGGGCCACCAGGACCGCGACCTGGTGCTCATTGACACCGCGGGGGCTAGCCAGCGCAACCAGCAGCATCTGGCCGAGCTGCGCACACTATTGGAGGCGGCCGGCGTGGATGAGACGCATCTGGTGCTGTCCGCCGCCGCCAGCCACGCCGCCTGCGCTGAAGCCGTCGAAAGATTCGCCGCCGCCGGCGCGACCCATCTTCTTTTCACTAAGCTCGACGAAAGCCCGGAGCCGGCGGAGGCATTCGCAGCGGCGATTGGCGCGGGACGGCCGGTGTCTTACCTCGCTGACGGCCAGGCGGTGCCGCATGACATCCGGCCGGCAGATGAAGAGCACATGGTCGCGCTGATGACGGCTGACGGTGATGCCGCAGGGGCCATGGGCGCCGGCGGCCGCCGTGGCGACGGAGGCAAAGTCAAGTGAAGGCAAGACGCGCCCTCGCGAACGTGTCGCGTTCCGCGGCTCTGGTGGCCATGGCCGCGGTGATCATTATCTCGCTCCAGGCCGGGGTGGAGCTCGTGTTCGCCGCGTTGCGAGGTATGCTGGCGTTCCTGATCGTCCACTGGGTGCTGGGCGCGGTAGTGGATGTGCTGCAAGTGGCGGTGTTCCGCAGCGAAGCGCATCCACCGCCGTCAGCCGAACCGGAGCAGCCCAAACAGTAATCATCGCAAGCGGGTTATTCTGTCGCGGGAGGTGATGAGCGGTGGCCGATAGAGCCGAGCTGTGGGCGCGATACCGCGCCCGCAAGAGCGAGGAGCTGCGCAGTCAGCTCATATCCGAATACGCCTACCTCGCGCGTTACGTCGTGGATCGGCTGAATCTCAAGACGTCTGCATGTGTTGACTATGATGACCTGCTCTCGCAAGCGGTAGTGGGCTTGATTGACGCCATTGACCGATATGATTGCTCCCGCGGCGTCAAGTTTGAGACCTACGCCTACGCCCGCATACGCGGCGCGGTGATAGACATGCTGCGCGAGATGGACTGGTCGCCGCGCTCGCTGCGACAAAAGGAGAGCGAACTCAAGAACGCCTACGCGCGCGTCGAGGCCGAGCGAGGACGCCCCGCTACCGATGACGAGGTGGCCGAGGCCATGGGTATCAGCCGCGCTGAGCTTGATGCGCTGGCGCAAGAGGTCGCGCCCTGGGCCACGGTGTCGCTGGAACAGACCATCGCCTGCGGCGGCGAAGACGATGAGATCACAGTTGCGGAGCTGATCGAGGACGAAGACGCCATTTCGCCGCAGAAGCATGCGGAGCAGCGCGAGATGAAGCGGCTGCTGATGGAGGCGATCAAGAACCTGCCGGAGCAAGAACGCACGGTGCTGGCCCTCTACTACATTGAAGGCCTCACGCTCAAGGAAGCGGGCAAGGCCTTGGGCGTCAGCGAATCGCGAGCGTGCCAGGTGCATTCCAAGGCAATCATGCGCCTTCAGACCAAGCTCGAGCGGCTGCTGGCTGCGGCATAGGAGTTCGCCATGTCATTGCCGCGCGTGGATGCCGTTGATGTTGTGATCAAGACCCCGGAGCCGGATAAGGGGCGCGACCGCGTGCGTAAGCCCGGCGAGCGCAGGCGTGGAGCGCAAGAGCGCGGCCGCCACCGCGACCCGGTCCAGCCTGAGGAACAGCTTGCTGAGAACGATGCGAATTCGGCGGCCGCGCCGCCCGACTCGCCAGGGGGCTTGGGCGTGGGGTCGCCTGACCCCGCGATTCGCGGCTTCGATGAAGCCGCGCCCGATGCCGCCGATCAGGAGCCGCGGCCATATAGCCCGGCGGCAGACACGGGCGAGGAAGAGCCGGCTCATCACATAGACTACCGGGCATGAGGAGAAATGATCCGTGATCCCAATGAGCGCAGCAATGTTGGCTATCGTCGCCGCCTTGTCGTCCGTTGTCGCGGCCGTGTGGGCCCACCTGATGCGGGCGCGGACGGGAAGGGGCGCGGGTTCCCGCGATCTTGGTGAGCTTGAGCAGGCAGTCGAGCATCTGGTGCGGCGCTTGGAGATGACCGCTGGCCGGTGTATTCACGACCTCCAGTCGCGCGAGCACGAGCTGCGGCGGCTGCCGTCGGGCGAGGAGACGGTCGAGCTGGCCCCGGGCGCAGGGTCGCCTGCCCTGAGCGCAGCCGAAGGGCCTGACCCCGCGATGCGCGGCTTCAGCGAAGCCGCGCCCGGCCGAGCCCCCACCTCCCCGGCAATGGATTCCGACAGTGATGAAGCCAAGCCCGCATTCTACTTTGGTTCTGACCTGGTTTCACGTGCAGCGCAGGCGTGCGAGTTGGCCGAGCGCGAAACCGACGAAGCCACGATCTGCCGCGTCACCGGGCTGCAACGAGCAGAGCTGCGGCTCCTGCTCTCGCTGCGGCAGGCACAGCAGAAGGCGGCGTAGCGAAGGTGACACAGCCGTTTCCGAATCCCGATTTATCGGGGCCCCCGGCTGGGTCCCTCCCGAACGTAGGAGACGATCCTTCGACTGCGCTCAGGACAAGTTCTCCTGATCGTCCCGTCGGCGGGCCGGGGCGGTCGCCGACGTGCCAAAGCCGCTATGGCGACGGCGCGAGCCGGGCCCCTACGTAGATGACAGCCTGCCATGGTGGTCTCGGGCAAGGGCTTGGCCGCTACCGCAAGTGGTTGACGAATCGCGGTGTCGCGGGGCCGTGCGCGCAGGGTTCAGCATACGCGCGCCGGAGCGCGCTTTTCCGATGCGCGTTTGACAGCTCCACGCTCAGTTGCTGAACACAGGTCGCGCAGTGATTGCGCGCGCGTTCCTCGCTCTCGACGATCTGCTTCCACAGCTCCAGGTTGATTTCCGCCTCCCGATGCAAGCGCGCCTTGGCTTGTTCTAGCTGCGCGTCATCGTCGCCATTGGCCGCCGCCAGTCCTGCGCAATCGCGAAACAGCGTCGGCGCATCAATCGCGCAGAGCTCGCGCAGCAATCCCTGCTTGCGATCAAGCAGCGCGAGCAGAGCATCCGCCCGATCCGCCGGGATGTGGCATTGCCGCTCACTCAAGCGGCTGATCTCGAGCAGGCGCTGGCGCAGATGCTGCTGCGCCTCAATTAGCTCACAGAGCCGCAGCAGGCTCGTGCTTCCGGCCTTCGCAGCCGAAGCGGCTGCTTCGGCGGAGTAGGCTCGCCGCGGAGCGGTCTCGCCGCTTCGCAGAGTGGCATCGGGATCGCGGGGCAGTGACACGTGGAATCCTTTCGGCGGCGGGCTCGCGGGTTACTGCTGCCAGTTCACTGCGGCCTCGGCCCAGGCTTCGCGCAAACGGGCGAGGTGCGAGATGACCTCGGCCAGCGCCGCCTCGTCGTCGCGCACATTGGCGTGGGTCAGCCGGTCATAGAGGTACTCGTATAACGACCGCAGCGAAGCCGCAATCCTTGCATCCACTGTGGGATCGAGGGAACTGACGAGCTCCACCAGGATCGCCTGCGCGCGGACGATGTTGGCGTGTTGCTTATCCAGCTCACGGGCGAGCATGTGGCTGCGCGCGCGATTGAGGAAGCGCAGCAGGCCGTCATAGGCAAGCAGCAGAAGCTGGCTGCGCCCGGCGGTAAGGATCTGGTTCTGTTGGTACTCGGCGGTTGCTGCGCATTCAGCCATGTCTGTGATCGCTCCGCGTGAGGATGTGGCACACTTGGTCTTCGTCCTGCGCTGCTGGGAAGGGAACGCCCGCTAGCCTACGCGCCTGCTCCTCGCCAGTTGGCGTCAATCTGCGCGAACTGCTGTGTCAGGAACAGGGACTGGGTCTGAAGCCGGCCTAGCATCTCTTCCATCACCTGGAACTGCTGGCGGATTCGCTCCTGCTGGCGGCTGACCAGGTCCTCCAGTCGCGTGATCTGATCCTTGATATCATCAATCCCATCCTGGGCCGTGGTGCGCGCCGTCTCCACCGGGCTATACTCTGATTCGGTCAGGAACGCGAGGCGCGCATCGAGCGCCCCAGCCACGCCCTGGGAGAATACAATTGTGCCGTAAGAGCCCGGCGCGGTGGCGCCCATCATGATGCTCAGGCCCTTGGGGTCACCGGCGGTCGCCGTAAGCATCTGCCCCGACCCTTCCGCCGCCTGGCCGCCGATGGTGCCGGCGACGTTGAGGCCCAGTTCTCCGGTGCCGGTTCCCGATTCGCCCTGGGAAGCAGACTCGGTGACCTCAGTGGTGCCGATGCCGCTGGAGTTGCCCCCGGAGTCACTCACCGTCGAAACCGCAGTGATAGTTGCGGAACCGTAGGCTGCCCGACGCAGGGTGAGGTAATTGCCCGTGCCCGTGCCATCGGCGCCGGTAGCGAGCGCAGTGACGCCGGTATCCTCGGTGCGCGCGTTAATGGCATCGAGAACTTGCTGCTGCGTCATGCCCGCGGTGAGCGCGATTGCGACGCCGTTGATGGTCAGCGTCTCGTCCGCCGCAAGCGTTGTGCTCTGCGCGGCCCCCGCGGTGACGCGGGAGCGGGTCGCAATCTGAGTAATCTGCACCGCATACCCGGTCGCGCCCGAGGGCTTGGTATCCCCTGTCGCATGAACGAATGACACCCGCGGATCATCGCTCTCCCCGTAGCGCGCAAATAAGTTCATCACCGCCTCGGGGTCCGCAGCCAGCGCCTGGGCCAGCTTGGCCGAGTCCAGCTCCAGCTTATCCTCTGCGGTGGTGCGCAACCCGATCTGCGACAGCAAGGTGTAGGGGCCGGCAAAACCCCCCAGGACTTGCGACAGGATGGCGCGCAAGTCGCTCTGGACTTGCTGCAACGCGTATTCGCCGAACAGCGTGCCGGTCTTGTCATGCTCCGCGTCGTAGTCGGACTGCTGGTTGATGAAATCTACGAGGGCGTTGTATTGCTCAACCAATGAGTTGACGCTCGCCGTCACCGCCTCGGCATCATGCGCCACGGTCAGGGTTATGGTGCGCAGCGGGTCGGCTTCGTGAAGGGTGATAGTTAATCCCGGGATCACGTCAGTCAGGGTATTGCTGCCGCTGTTGACGGTGATGGCGTTGACCCCTTCGCCAAGCGTGATCTGCGCGTCGCGGGCGGCCTGGATCTCAGTCAAAGTCGGGGTCGTGCCGCCGGCAAGGTTGACGCTGACGGCCATCTGCCCGTCGGCGCCCATCGTCTCGCTGGTGAGCAGTAGGCGATAGGGAGTAGCGGAGCCGTCGTTGATGATGTGGGCGCGCACTCCCGCGCCGGAGTTATTGATGGCGTCCCGCAGTTGGGCGAGGGTGAAATCCTGCACATTGATGACCACGGGATCTGCGCCGCCGGCGGCGATGCTGAGGGTGCCGGAGCCGACGGAGGTGGCGTCGTAATCGGCGTAGCCCTGGGACGCCATCTGGTGGGCGGCGGCGAGCTGCTGGACGGTGAAGGCGTAGATGCCGCCCAGGGCGGAGGCGGAGGCGGTGGCAGAGACCGCTCCTTCGTCACTCGAGGTCACGGAGTACGCGCGAAAAGCGGAGGCGGCGGCTAGAGACGACGCCTGGGTCTTGAGGGCGAGCAGGCGAGTGTTAGCGGTCTGCCACGCGGTGAGCTTGGTTTCGAGGGCGGCTTGCTTGGCTTCGAGGCGGTCTATCGGGGCGCGCGCCAGCTCAGTGAGCTGGGTCAGGATACTGTCCATGTCGAGCCCTGAGATGATGCCGCCTATGTAAGAGGTTCCGGGCATTGCTCTGTCCTTTGTCTATTGCGCGGCGGTATTGCGCATCCGGGCTCGCGCCTGCGGCTGCGCATTGGGTCAGGCGCGCGCGTTGAGCACTCTCCCCGTTAACTGCTCCAGCAGGAACTGGGCGAAATGGAGCACTTTCTCGGGAGGAATCTGCCTCACGATCTCACCGGTCTCGGTGTCGCGCAGGGTGATGATGACCTGCGCCAGTTCCTTGTCGAAGCTGAAGCGGGCTTCGATGTTTTGGCGGCCGAGCGACTTCGGGGCGGGCGCGGGTGCGCGCGGGGCAGAAGGCCCGCCTGGAAGCGCAGGGCCCGGCGCTATCACAGCCGATATGATTGCGTTTGTCATCTCCCGCCACCGGCCCTAACCTCGGCTGGGTTGGGTGGGAGGGGCCGGTCGGTCTGGGCGACCGGCCCCTCTCGGGGGGAGTTCAACACCAGCCGAATCAGAAGGTCTTCCGCTCCTAGCGCAGGAGCTGAAGGATGACCTGCGGCGCCTGATTCGCCTGCAACAGCATGGCGCTGCTCGACTGGAGAAGGATCTGGTTGCGGGTGAAAGTCACCATCTCGCCCGCCATGTCGGCGTCGCGGATGGAGCTCTCAGACGCGGTCAGGTTCTCCTTGGCAACGGCCAAGCTGATCAGGTTCGACTCCAGGGTGTTCTTCTGGAAGGCGCCCAGGGTGACGCGCGCTGTGGACACGGAGTCAATCGCCGCGTCCAGAGCGGTGATCGCCGCCTGCGCGTCCACCGTGACGTCAATGCTGACCACGTTCAGGGTCGTGGCATCCACGCCCGGCAGAGTGACGGTGACGGTCTGGCCGGCGTTGGCGCCGACCTGGATAACCAGGCCGGAAGCGCTGCCGTCCAGCAGAACCAAGCTGCCGAACTGCGTCTGCGTCGAGATGCGGTTCAGAGTTTCGAGCGCAGAGTCTATCTGCGCCTGGTCGGCCGCGATCTCGGTGGCGCCGTTCACGCCCGTGCTGGCGGCGTGGATGGCGAGGTCGCGCATCGAGCGCAGCAGGCTGTGTATCTCGCCCAGTGCCCCCTCAGCGGTCTTGATCATGTTGATCGCGTGCTGAGTGTTGGACAGGGCTTGCCCCAGGCCCGAGACCTGGGCCCGCAAGTTCTCCGAAATCACGAGACCTGCGGGGTCGTCGGCGGCGGAGTTCACACGGTAGCCAGAGGAGAGTCGCTCGATTGACTTGCTCAGCGCTGCGTCGCTGATCGTCAACCAGCGGTGTGCGTTCAGCGCCGCGACGTTCTGGTTGATGCGAAGTGCCATTTGTCGGTTCCTCCTTGATTACTCCGCTGGCGATCGGCGGTCGCCAGCGGTTGGCTTCCTGCCATTTGGTTCGTACGTTGAGGTGTCTCACGCGCTGCTACGGCCAGAGCGCCAAGCTCGGCCGCTTGATACCGCCCACAGGTCGCGTGACCCCTGCGGGCAGCTTCGGCTAGTGTGTCTTATCACCCCCTTTGTCCATGGTCTTGTCGCCGGCGTGGCACCCTGTATGGCTGCGCTCAGGGCAAGCCCCGAGCATAACCAAGGGGCGCCATCGCCTTCCACTCTTGCTTTTCGGCACGCGATCTCGGAAACTTTAACGGTTTTTCCATAAATCGGGGGACGGCTCCCATGCCTTCGGCGTGCGATTCGGTCTCCGGTGTCCCGGAATAGTGTGGGGTTACCTGCTCGGGGGCTCCACGCCCCTGTTCGTCCCGGATGGCCGAGGGCCGCACCGCTACTCGTTGCCGCGCTGTTCAGGCGGCTCGTTGGTAGGGGGCTGGGGCTGCTTGCCGGTCACGTCGTCCATCCGCGAGAGCTGCTGCGGTTCGGCGGCGGCGGCGGCGATATTCTCGGCGCGGATCTGCTCCAGCACTTCCTTGCGGTGCACGCTGATGCTCTTGGGGGCGGTAATGCCCAGGCGCACCTGGTCCCCCTGCACCTGGAGCAGCGTGACCTCGATCTCTCCGCCAATTACTATGCTCTCTCCGCGGCGGCGGGTAAGGATGAGCATGAGCCCTCTCCGCTTGCCGCTGCCGCTGGAGCACGCCCGCCCTCGGGCGTGGGGCCGAGGGGAACCACAGGCGAGGGCGCCTGTGCTCCACAGAGCTCCGGCAGCAGGCGATGCTTAGTAGTGTACGCCTGATTCGCCAGCACCACCTGCTTCGCCTTGCGGTTTTTCGCATTCAGAACGATCGGGCCCACCAGGTTGGCCGTGGCATCGGCGGGGTTCGCGCCCAGCGTCACCAGGTTGAGGATGACCGCGTCCTCGGGCACCCGCAGCTCGATCGCCTCCGCCTCCTGGTCGTCGAGCTCTACCTCGTAGTTGGCGAAGAAGTCATAGGGGTTGATGACGACGAAGGCCAGGCCCGGCGCGTCCAGGCACTGGAGCCAGCGGAAAGACTCCTTGCCATTGTGGTCAATGATGCAGAATTGCTTTGCGTGCTCGAATCCGTAGAGACCCTCGATGATCTCGATTATCGCCTCCGAGTCAACTTCGAGCACGCCAAACTTCTCGGTCTCTACCAGCATGTCATCCCTCCGTCAGATTGGGCGCGACTTCACCTGAAGTCGCGATGACGCCGCGCGGTCAGGCGACGGCGCCGCAGTCTATAGCAGGAAGTCCACGAGCTGGAGGCGGCTAACCTGGGCAACCACCGCGGCGGTCGCCTGGTACATGTTCTCCTGGGCCTGAAGTTCGACAACGGCCTGGGCCAGATCCACGTCCTCAACCTTCGACAGCGCCTCGCGCACCGTCAGGTCCACGTTCTGCAAGCGGGTCTTGCACATATCCAGTTGGCTCACCTTGCCGCCGACTTCGGCGCGCTGCACCAGCACCCGCTGCAAGTGCGCGTCTATGTCCGTTATCTGCTGCGATATGCCGCCGCTGTCGCCCGCGAGAATGTAATCCCGCAGCTTCGTCAGCATGGTGAACAGATCATCCAGCCCCGGGCTCGCGGCGCCGCCTATGTTGAAAACCGCGCTGCCCGGCAGGTTGACGACGATACTCGCGTTACGCCCGACCTCGATAGTCTGCTTGCCGTCATCGCCGTTGTAGATGATGGGGGGCACGCCGGCCGGGTTTTCGGCGAACGGAACGCTCAGCGTCTGGTAGCCCGCAAAAACGTGATACCCATTGCTCTCGGCGTTACCGATCTCCATCATCCGCCGCATCAGATCCTCGAGTTCGCCCGCCAGCGCGGCCCGTGAGTCCGCGGACAACGCCTCGTTAGCGGCCTGGAGGGCGATGTCGCGCGCCGAGCGAATGGCGGTCGCCAGATCGCCGAGCAGCCCCTCTGCGGTGTTGAGCTCTTCGGTCGCGCGTTCGACATTGTCGGCGTACTGAGCAATCTGGGACAGGGAGGAGCGCATCTGCGCGGCGTGCGCCGAGCCCGTCGGGTCATCGGATGGCGCGAGCATGCGCTTGCCGCTCGCGATCTGCTGCTGCAACCGGTATAGGGACTCGGCGTTGGCGGCGATGCGGGCCGCCAGGTTGCCCATCATCATTGGTGTGCTCACGCGCATCGGTCACCCCTCATCGCGCCCATCATGCCGCGGTCTTCTCGATCAGAGTGCTCAGCATCTCGTCCAGCGTCGCCATCAAGCGCGCGGCCGCGGCGTAAGCGTGCTGGTACGCGATCATGTTAGTCATTTCCTCGTCGAGCGACACCCCGTACAAGGATTGCTGGCGCGCGGTCACCTGCTCCAGGGAGAGCTGCTTGGCCGCCAGCGTGTCGGCCGCGTTTCGAGTCGCCGCGGCGACGTCTGTCGCAAGAGAACGAAACGCTTCATTAAGGGTCAAGCCGCCGACGAGCGCTTGGTCGCGCACCTGGGCAATCTGAAGCGCCAGGCTGCCGTCGCCAGGCGCGCTCGCCGCGGACGCGGCGGCGACAGCCCGCGCGTCAGCCAGCACCTCTGCGCTCACCTCGAGGTCCGCGGCGCTGGCGCCGGGGGTGAAGAAGTTTATGCCGGTGGAACCGTCCAGCCCATAGCCGGTCTGGTGCAGCGCGTTGACCGCGGAGATCAGATTCGTCGCCAGCGCGTCGAGCTGCGCCAGGTATCCTGGGATCGCCGTATCCCGAACGCTGATCATGCCCAACATCTCGCCGCTCTGGAGGTTGAGCTGCGCGCCGTCCTCCTGCCACCGGAGCTCAATATGGCCGTCGGCCCGCGTCGCCGCCTCGATCGCATACGATTCCCCGCCTTGAACCAGCGGCCGCGCGCCGACATTGACAATAACATCGCCCCGGTCGGTGGCATACGCGGTGATGCCGATCAACTCCGACAGCTGTGACAGCGCCTGGTCGCGGCGATCGAGCAGGTCGTTGGGCTGCTTCCCCTCGGCCTGCGCGGCGGCGATCTGACGATTGAGGGAGGCGGTCTCGGCGGCCAGGCGATTGACCTCTTCGACTTTTCCCGCCAGCACCAGGTCAATCCCTGCCTGGCTGTCGCGCAGCTCGGCGACGGTGCGGCGCATCGCCTCGGTCAGGGCGATCCCCTGCTGGCGCACGTTGACGCGAGCGGAAAGCTCCTCCGGGTTGGCGCTCAGATCCTGCCAGGCGTTCCAGAAGTGGTCGAGGAGCGCGCCCAAATCCGAATCCGACGTCTGGGCAATGATGCTTTCGACCTCCTGGAGCGCGGCATGGGCCGCCTCCCACTGCGCCGTGTCTTGCCTGACGGTGCGCGCCTGCAAATCCAGATACGCGTTTTGGGCGCGGCGGATCATCTCTACCTCGACGCCGCTTCCCCATTGCCCACCCATGAGCACCGGGTTCCCGCCAGCGGGCGGATACGGCCGGCCGGGCGCCAGCACCGCCTCCTGGCGGCGATAGCCCGGAGTGTTGACATTGGCGACGTTGTGGCCGACGACGTCCAGGGCTCGCTGCTGCGCCAGCAGGCTGCTGAGTGCGATATTTATGCCGAAGAAAGTTGACACTGAATGGCTCCGCGGCGCTTAAGCTCGCTGATCCACCAGCCCCCTGGGCTCACCTGGCGTTGGCGCGCCGCTCGTGCTACGTAGCGAAGTGTCGCTACTTCGCAGAGTAGCATCAGCGGCGTACACGGTAGCGTCCTCCGCCGCGCCGACCAGTCTCAAGGAAAAATCAATGTATGCCAATGCGTTGCGCGCGAGCTCCAGGTTGCCCAGGCTGGTGCGACGTATCTCGTCCGAGAGCTCCCTCAGGCGCGAGCGCAGCTCGCGGTAGTGCGCGGAGTAGGGCTCGGGCGAAGCGGCGGCGATAGCAGCCAGGGTAACGGGGTCGCTGTCGAGATGAAGCGCTGCCTGGAGCCGGCGCAGACAAGTATCAGCCTGGCGGTCGAGGTTAGAGATGCGGCGCATTACCTCGGACTGGCGATCAACGATGGTGTCAAGCGCACCCACCTTGCCCGCCAGGAGCTGCTCCCGCTGCGCGCGCGCCAGCTCCAGCAGTTCCTCATACCCTTGGTGTTCCTTTTCGAGGATTGAGAGAGTGTAGTCGTGGAAGTCGTGAATAGATTCCATGGCAACTGCCCCACCAAGCCTTCGGCGCGCGGCGGTGAGGGCCGCGACAATGATCGGCTGGCGCGAAATGCCGGGTTTAGAGCTTCCGCAGGATGCGGGCGAGCCGCGCCTCGCTCAAGATGGTGTCGGCCAGCTTCTCCGGTGAGACGCGATACTCGCCGCGCTGAATGCGCTCCCGGATTTGCGCTACCTTGTCCTCGCGCACCTCGGCGGCGGCCGCGGCAAGTTCTTTTGCGCGCGTGACATCAGAAGCTCGCCGCGACAGGCTGACGCTGTCATGGCGACTCGCGCGGGAGGCGTCCTTCGCTGGCGATGAGCGCTGCGCGCCCTTGAGCTGGGTCTTCAGAATCTTTTCTACCTGGCCATTAGAGATCCTCATAACAAACCTGCTTTCCGCGCCATTGGGCGCGGAGTCGGCCTGACCCCGCGATCCGCGGCTTCACCGAAGCCGCGCCCGCCTCGGCGCAGAGCGGCACAGATTGAACTACCCCCCTATATACTACGGCTCTTCAGGCAGCGGACTTTAGGCTATTTACGCTCCAAAGCGGGGCTATCGGCCGCCGCCGGGGCCGTAGGCGACGTGCTTTTGCCGGTTTCCTGCGGGGCGGCGCCCCCGGCCCGGCTCAACTGGCGGTAGAGCATTTCGGCGATCCCCACGCTCTGGGTGCGGGCTATCTGCTGCGCAAGCTCCCAATCCAGCATGCCGTAATATATATCCTTGGCCCGGCTGTCGCCCAGCACCGGATCCTCAGGCACCGTCTCGCGCATCTTATGGAGCAATTGCGCCAGAAACACTGCCTCGAATTGCTGGCACGCGCCGCGCAGCCGCTCGCGGTCTTCGCCCCCGCTTCGGGGGGCGTTGGCAGCGCGCGGAGCTATGGGCTGGGCCGTGGTTAGCCGGTCGGTGACGCGCACTAGATTATCTCCAGCTCGGCCTGCAAAGCCCCGGCCTCCTTGATCGCCTGAAGGATGGCGATCATGTCGCGCGGCGTCACCTTGATCGCATTGAGGGAGCGCACAAGCTCCTGCACCGTTCGCCCCGCGACTGGTCTCAGCGCGCCCTCCTGCTCGTGCGCGAGCACCTCGTTTTGCGGCACGACCACGGTCTGGCCGGTCTTGGGCGCAAGCGGCGCGGGCTGCGACACTTGCAGCTCCTGCGTGATCTCGACGGTGAGGCCGCCGTGAGATACCGCCACCGGCGAGATCGTCACGTTGCCGCCGATGATCACGGTGCCGGTGCGCTCGTTAATGATAACCTTGGCGACCACATCGGGCTGCACCCGCACCTGACCGATGTCGGCGATGAAGCCCACCAGATCGGGCTCGCGGTCCGCAGGAATCCGCACCAGCACCGTCCCCGCGTCAGGGGCGCTCGCCACCGGCTGGCCCAGGCTCTCGTTCACGGCAACGGCGATGCGGGCCGCGGTAGCGAAATCGGCCTGGCTCAGGGAGACGCTGACCACGCCCCCGCGGTCCAGGGTGGCCGGCACGCTCGCTTCGACCAGGGCGCCGGCAGGGATGCGACCCACGGTGGGGTGATTCTTTTGCACCTGAGTTCCACCGGCCGCGGCCACAAACCCGCCGATGGAGACGGGCCCCTGGGCCACGGCATAGACTCTGCCGTCCGCCCCCTGAAGCGGCGTCTGCAACACGGTGCCGCCTTGAAGCGAGCGCGCGTCGCCGATAGATGAGACGGTGACGTCGAGCCGGTCGCCGGGCTTGGCGAACGGCGGCAGTTCCGCCGAGACCATGACCGCCGCGACGTTCTTGACGCGGATCAAAGCGCCGGGGACGTTGATGCCGTACTCCAGCAGCATGTTAGCGACCGCCTGGGGCGTAAAGACGGCTTGCTTGCTGTCACCGGTGCCATCGAGCCCGACCACCAGGCCGTAGCCCATGAGCTGGTTGCTGCGGGCGCCCTCGACACGCGCGATATCTTTGACTCGCACGCCGCCCCCCGCCGCGGCCGCCACGAAGCACACGGCAAGCATGGTTGCTATCGTTGCTGCAATCCGCAGTCTCATCAGATTGACCTCATCTGCTTAGAATAGGAAATGCAGCAGCCAGCTTATGATGCCGGGCTTCTGCTTTTCCGCAATCGGGCCCTTGCCGGTCCACACGATCTGCTGGTCGGCGATGGCGCTCGAGAGCACGGTGTTGTCGGGCGCGATGTCCTGGGGGCGCACAATGCCGCTCAGGCGCGCTTCGAGCTTCTCTGCATTGATGTTGGTCGCGCGAACGCCCTCGATTCTGAGGGCGCCATTCGGCAACACTTCGGTCACGCGCGCCGTCATGCGGTCGGCAAACTGCGTCTTGCGCGTGGTGGAACCGGAGCCCGCGGTCGCGCGCTTGGCCGATAGGCTGAAATCAGGGAAGAGACTCAGGATGCCGGTGCCCTTCTCGGCCCCAGCGGAAGTGCTCTTCTCGGTCTGGCTCTCGGCCTCGTGCGAGGCGACGCTCGACTGGACGATTATCACCGTCAGCAAGTCGCCCACGGCGCGCGCACGCTTGTCGGCGTAGGGGGAGATGCTGCGGCCCGCGGGCCACAGGGAATCCGCCGCCGCCGGCAGCAGCAGCGCCGCGGTCAGCGTAATGGCGATGATGGCGCGAATTGCGATGGGTTTCACTGCACTTGCTCCGTTCATGGTGTCACGAAGACGCGTCCTTCGCTGTCAATCTGCGCCTCAAATGTCTCGCCGCTGGTCGGATTTTTCAGGCGCACACGGGAACCCGCAGGCGCATCAGCGCAGGCGATGGCCTCCGCGGTAATGCGGATGACGCCGCAGATCGCAATCACCCACACCTTGTCGCCGCGCTTCACCGCCGGCGCCTGCTCGACCGACGAGCGCGTCAGCATATCCCCGGCCCGCAAGGTCCGGCGGGCGCGCAGCCCGGGCAGCTCGGCGGCGCGGTCGTAGGGCGCATCACTGCCGGTTGCGGTGACCTGACGTCGCTCGACTGCGACGTCGTCATCGGCGATTGACTGGCCGCGCTCGATCTGCTTGTGCGCCACCAGCACCTGCGCGAATCGCTGCAACCGGTAGCAGATGGTCTGTGACGAGCATGGCTGGCCGTCAACCAGGGCTGTGATCTTGACCAGCCGGCTGGCGCCGGCGACGCTGCCCAGCGCCTCGGTCCTAAGCTCCAACGCGCCCTCGGGCAGCACCATATCGGGCGGAACCCGGCTGCAAGTGGCGATGGTTTCATCGGCGCTTGCGGGCGCTTGGGCCAGCAGCTCTTCCTTACCGGCGGCGACAAGATCGGCGCCCGGCACTACCATGGAGCGTGTCGTGACCAGCACCGCATCGGGCCAGGCCGCCTGGATCTGATCGGGATCAAAACCGTGCTGGCGCAGCCGCACTCTGATATAGGTCGAATTCATTGGCCGCGATTTGCCGGGCATCGGCGCGCAGCCGATGGTAATCGCTTGCAGCTTCGCCGCGGCGCCTTGATCCTCGCATCTCACCACTGCGATGTCGCCCAGAGTCACCTGCGGGCCTTTCACCAGCGCCGCGGGCGCGATATCGAGGCTGATTGCTGCGGCAGAGCAGGGGAGGGCCATCGCCGAAGCTGCGAGCGCCAGTGGGATAACGATCCAGGAGGGCACGAGTCTCATGGCTGCTATTCCTCAATCACCAGGCGTTCAGCCTATCGGCGCAGGTTGTTGGCGATGGCGAGCATGTCGTCGGCGGTCTGAATGCTCTTCGAGTTGACCTCGTAGGCGCGCTGCGCGACGATCATGTTGACCATCTCGTCAACGATGCGGACGTTGGACATCTCGACCATGCCCTGGCCTAGGGTGCCGAAGCCATCGCGGCCCGGGGTGCCGGTAATCGCCTCGCCCGAGGCGCCGGTAGGGACGAAGAGGTTCTTGCCCAGGCTGCTCAAGCCCGCGGGATTGAGGAACTTTGCGAGCTGAATCTGGCCGACCTCCTGGGGCTGGGCCTGCCCGGGGAGAGAGATCGAGAGCGTGCCGTCGGCGCCAATCGCGATCTGCGTCGCCTCCGCGGGAATGGTCAGTTCGGGCTCCAGGCTGTAGCCGTCCGAGGTCACCAGCCGCCCCTGGTTATCGAGCTTGAATGTGCCATCGCGGGTATAGGCGATGGTGCCGTCGGGCTGGAGCACCTGGAGAAAGCCGTCCCCCTCGATGGCAACGTCGAGCGGGTTCTGGGTCTGCTGGAAATCGCCCTGGCTGAAGACCTTCTGGATCGCGGCCGGATGCACGCCGAGGCCCACCTGGATGCCGGTGGGCACCTGCGCGCCCTCGGCCACCGCGGTGCCGGCGGGGCGAATGGTCTGATAGACCAGGTCCTGGAAATCAACGCGGCTGCGCTTGAAGCCGGTGGTGTTGACGTTGGCCAGGTTGTTGGCCACCACGTCCATGTTGAGCTGCTGCGCCGCCATGCCGCTGGCGGCAGTCCATAGCCCACGCATCATGTGAGTTCACTCCCCTTTGGTGTTCTGCGATATGGAACGTTCAGCCCAGACCAGATTGGCAATCACAAGTTCGCAGTTCGCTGCCCGGGCGCAAGACGGGGCATCCGCCATCGCAAGGCGCAGCCGAGCACTATACGCGCCCTACCTCATTCACCGCGCGGTCCAGCGTCTGATCCATTGCCTGGATCATCTTCTGGTTCGCCTCGAACGCCCGCATTGCCGCGATCATGTTCACCATCTCGCTGACCGCGTTGACGTTAGACCCTTCGATATATCCCTGGCGAATGGAGAAGCTTTCCTTTGCAACTGGCGCGGCGCGGCCGGCGGAGAAGAGATTGTCGCCCAGTCGCGAGAGCGCGCCCGCGGCCTCAAAGTCAACCACCCGGATGCGATCAACGACCGCGCCGTCCGAGATGACTTCGCCCCGGGGGCTCACGCTCCAGCTTCGCCCGGTAACCTTGATCGCTCCCGCTTCACCCAACAGCTGGCGGCCAGCCGGAGTTACGATGTAGCCCTCTGGGTCAAGCGTGAATGCGCCGGAGCGCGTGTAGGCCTCGCCCGATGGCGTCTGCACGACGAAGAAGCCAGGGCCGTCGAGAGCGAGATCGCAGGGATTACCCGTCGGCTGCTGCGCGCCAGGCGCGAAATCCGTGGTCTGGCGCGCCGCGAGATGGGGCACGGCCTGCTCGGAATGTGGCACAGCCGCCCCCGGCTGTGAGGCGGTTCGCGCCAGCAGCGCCGGGAAGGACTCCACCGAGGTCACTGCGCGGCGATAACCGGGGGTACTGACGTTTGCGAGGTTAGTGGCGATAGTATCGTGGCAAGCCTCCTGCACGAGCAGAGAGTTTGCCGCGATATACAAGCCGCGAACCATGGCAGGGACACCTCTAAGCTCCTTTTCGGCATGGTGCACAAGGAACTTGACAGGGAAACGGGGGGCGCGAGGAGGGGGGCCGCCTCACGATCGGCTCGTTGGAGCTTCACCGGATCCCGTAGGGGTCATTCAGAGCATCTCTCCCCGCGTGGTGGGGTCATTTCAGGAAGAAACGAAAACAGCCGCCGAGCAACGCCGACGGCCGTAGGGGCACGGCATACCGTGCCCGAAATGTAGGGGCGCACGGTGTGCGCCCGATCACAGGCGAGGGCGCCTGTGCCACATTAGCCTGTGCACCGCCGAGCGTGAGCGGGGCGCGAAGCGAAGAATCTCGGCCCCGCCCACGTGACTGGCCGGAACGGGGGAATTGGAGGATACCCAGTGAACCATTGACGCGGCCCGCCGATGGTGGTACAAGTGGGCCATGCAACGAAGGCAACCGGGGCCGCATGAACCCACTCCGCATCGCGCGTAACTCAAGGGAACGCGTCGCCGAGGCCACCCGCCTCGGCGCCATCACATACGTCCCAACACCCACGCGCCGCCGTGCATGATACTCGAAGGTGAACAATGGTCAAGCAGCCCAAGTACCGAAAACCTGAAGACACGAACAAGCTCTGGCGGGAGCTGGTGGACGACCTCCGCACCTCCGAACCACTGGAGTTGCCTGCCGGCTGGCGCGGCTTCAGTTCCTTCGCGAGCTTTGCGGTGAACGGCGATTCCGTGACCTTGACCGATGACACGGCCAAACGCTACTTCGCGGTTGGCCGATCCCTAGCGAGGGAGCAGGCCATTGCGAACATCGCCTCTCGACGATACGTGGAAAAGGCCTTGCAGCCGGCTGTGGCTCAGGTCATCCGACATCACGAGAATGGCTCGCTCCAGGATGCGCCGAGTTATCTAGAATCCGTTCGCTCCTCGCTGCTCAAAGGCGTGCGTGATTGGACCGCCATCATACCGGTTGTCGGCGTTCGCTTCGACGGTCTGGACAGCATCGCACTTGGCGACGTACGACTCGTTGCCTGTGGTTCTCCGGAAGCAAGAGTACTACGCCAGCAGATTGAGCAGGCCGTGCAGACGCATCAGTCGCGTTTTTCCATGCCTGGATATGACCGGTTCCTCAAAGTGCTCACAGCTTTGGGCGGGAAGGACTGGTATGCAGCGGTAGTGGCGCAAGTGCGTGGGTGTGACGGCCAGTTTGCTGTGGACAGAGGGACCGGGATCGCAAAAGAGTTTATGGCAACGCTTCGAGTGTTCGCGGTCGCGATTTGGCGGCGGCTGATTGGGTTCGTCGGAGTCGCCGACGCGGTACCGACATGTGTGTGCTCGGGCGTCGCCTTTACGCTTGACGGCGGGTGGAACGGACCGCGTATCGAGCCCGATGTGCCGCCGCCGTGGGTGGTGATCAGCCATCCGGTGCGGCAGGCGCTACAAGAACTTGGATGGGAGCGACTATCAGAGATCTGGAGCAAAGGCGACAACAACTGGAAAAAGGCGGTTCGCGCCGCTGCTCACTGGCTCGGTATGGCCATGGCAGAGCGCGAGCCGAGCGTCGCATTCCTCCACTGCGCGACAGCGCAAGAGATGCTGTTGCTCGGACGCGGCGAGAAGGAGGAAATCGCGAAGACGTTAGCCGAACGGTTGGCCTTGGTAATCGCCGAGAAGCCTCAAGACCGGCTCCAGACATATCGTCAAGCCAAGCGACTTCAGGGGATTCGGTCGGCGATAGTGCATCGAGGCCAGACCGATGTGGCCGAGGATGATGTTAGCCTGATGCGCGGGTTGTCCATCGCTTGCTTCTTCGCGCTGCTGAAGAGGCTTGCCGAGATTGGGTCAGAGAAGGCGCTCATCGATATGTGCGAACAGGCCAAATTTGGCGTTGAGCCAAGCACGGGCCGGAAGACGGGTTAATGAACTCTCTCTTTGACAATGGGCGGGCGGCGGGGCTACCGTGGCGCGGCTTCTGAGAAGCACCGTAAGCCCGCCCCGCGCTACTGCATCACGAGCGACGTGAACAGGATGTCGGTCACTTTACCGCCCGCCGCGGGGATCACATGGTTGACCGCTTGCACGAGTTGGCGCTTTAGCGCCTGCTTGCCTTCGCCGGTGCTGAGGGGGCGGAAGTACTGCCTGGACAGGGTCATGATAATCGCGTCGCGCACGCGCGGCAGGATCTTCTTCTCAATATGCTCGGCGGTCTTGTCGTCGGTGACCTCCAGGGCGAGCGTGACTTTTGCGTAGCGGGCGCGATCAACGTCACCAAGGTTGACCACGAACTCATCGAGCTCGACGATGGCGCCCTCGGTTTCCACCGCCGGCGGCTTCTTTGAGGCGGGTCCGCGGGCGCCAAGCTGCGGTCGCAGGAAAATGAACGCCGCCCCGAGCACCACCAGGCATAACGCCGAGATCACGAAGTGGACTGCGAAATGTCTGAAAACAGCCTTCATTGTTGCGCCGCTCCCTCCCACCTGCCGTCGGCATGGTCTTGGCTTGCCACAGCGGGGACGAAAGCCCGTCCGCTCGCGTTTAGCCTTTGTGGTCGCAGGTCATCACCGCGACTCGGACTCGGGGACAGACTGATATTCTCGACCCCAGGCCGCGATCTCATCTCCGCCGGCACTTGGCGCATGCGCTGATCGAGGATCACGATGTCCACCCGGCGATTGAGCATGCGGTGGGCCTCTGAGTCATTGGACACCAGGGGCCGGCTGTCGGCATAGCCGGCCGCCGACACCCGCCGCGGCGAGAGCCCGCTGCCCTCGATCAGATAGCGCACGACCGTCGTCGCCCGCGCGGTGCTCAGCTCCCAGTTGGAGGGGAATTGTGCGGTCTTGATAGGCAAGTCACAGGTATGCCCCTCCACCGCGATGTCGTTGGGGATGTCGCGCACCACCTCGGCCACCTTGGCGAGAATGCGTTTGGCCTTGGGTCGCAGCTGCGCGTGACCGATATCGAAGAGCACCTCGTCGGTCACCAGGCTCACGACCAGCCCCCGCTCCTCGACCCGGATGCGCACGACGGTGCCCAGCCCCTGCTGTTTGATGTACTCCCTGATTTCCTCCGCCACGCCCGGTATCGCGCCCGGACCGCTGGACTCCGAGAGGTCGTCAAGGTTAGGGGTGAGGCTATCCTTGCGCTGCGGGAAGCTGAGCATCCCGGGCCCGCCCTCCAGCGGTCCCCCGAACCCGCTGCGAATGGAAAACGCAACCTCGCGGAATTTCTCCATGTTGAGCACCGACATCGAGTACATCATGATGAAAAACGCCATCAGCAGCGTAATCATATCCGCGTAGGTGAGCAGCCAGCGCATGGAGCCGGCATTGTCATGACCTCCGCCGTCTCCTTCGGCTCGAGCACCGGGCCGACGCATCTACTCCGCTCCTCGCTGTGCCAACCGCGCCTTTTCCTTGGCCGGCAGGAACGCCTCCATCTTGCTTTGCACCACCCGCGGGTTGTCGCCCTCCTGGAGCGCCAGCACCCCCTCGATGATGAGCTCGTAAAGGGCCGCCTCGTGGTGGCTGCGCAGCTTCAACTTGTTGCCGATGGGCAGAAACACCAGGTTGGCGACGCCCACGCCGTAGAGGGTGGCGCAGAAGGCGGCAGCGATCGCATGCCCCATCTCTCCGGGCTCGCTCAAGCGCGCGAGCATGTTGACCAGCCCCATGACCGTGCCCAAGATGCCCAGGGTGGGGGCGAAGCCGCCCATCGTGGAAAAGAGGCTCTCGCCGACGCTGTGACGCTTGCGCATGCTGTCAACTTCGGTCTCCAGGATCTCGCGCACCAGCTCGATGGGGGTGCCGTCCACCACCAGTTGGATGCCCTGGCGCAGGAACGGGTTATCGGTGTTGCGGGCCTCCTGCTCCAGCGCCAGGATGCCCTCACGGCGCGCCTTGCGAGCATATTCCACAATTTGCCGCATCACCTGCACCGCGTCCAGTTCCTTGAACATGAAGGCATGTTTCACTACCGCCGGCAGCCCGATGATCTGCTTCATGGGATAGCTCAGCACGGTCGCGCCGAGGGTGCCCCCGACCACGACGATGATCGCGGGGAGGTTGACGAACCCGGCAAGGCCGCCCCCCTCCATCAAAACCGACACCAGCAGCGCTCCGAATGCGAGCGCCAATCCGATCAGGGTTGCGATGTCCATTGCTGCTACCTTCCCTGCCGCCGCTCTTGCTCGCCGGCGCCATCGCCCGCAAGCTGTCCCTCACTGGCCGGCGCGTGCACCACCGGCCGCGGTCGCCCGCCCACCCGCAGCCGGTACTCCACGATTCGCTCAACCACTTCGTCCACCGTCTCGTGCACCATCATCTTCTTGCCGGTGGTGAGCGAGATGATCGTGTCGGGAGTGGGCTCGATGAACTCGATGAACTCGGCGTTGACCACCACCGGTTCGCCGTTTATTCTGGTCACCCTTATCATCGCTTCTTCCCCGCGTTTCCGTGGGGGCCGGTCCGCGGCGGGCCGGCCCCCTCGTCGTTAGCGCCGACGACCGGCGCTATTCACCTGCGCTGTGACAACGCCGCGTCACTAGCGCTTGATCGTCAGCACGTCTTGGAGCATCTCGTCGGCAGTGGTGATGACTCGCGAGTTCGCCTGGAACCCACGCTGGGTCACAATCAGGTTGGCGAACTCCGTGGCCAGGTCCACGTTCGACTGCTCCAGGTAGCCCGCGGCGAGCGTGCCGGCGTCTGCCGTTGCCGGTATTACCACCGCGGCCGGGCCCGAGGCCACGCTCGTGCGCCACAGGCTGTTGCCGGCCTTGGTCAGCCCCGCCGGGTTGGCGAAGCGCGCCAGGCTGATCTGGCCCAGGGTGCGGAACATCCCGTTGGTGAAGGTGCCGCTGATGATCCCCTGGTCGTCAATGGTGAAGCTCTCGAGCGTCCCCATGGGCAGCCCGTCCTGGCTCACTGCTTGCACTGTCGAAGCGCCCGCCAGTTGGGTCACCCCGGCGAAGGAGAGATCGGCGCTGATGGGGTTGGTCGCGCCGCCCGCGTTGAGCAGGGTCACCGCCAAGGTGAAGGTGGGCGTGGTGATCTGCCCGTTCTCGTCAAAGAGCAAGGTGCCGGTGCTGCCGGGCACGCCCGGATCGGCGTCCGGGCTGCTCGCAGCCCAGGTCCACTCGTTGGGGTTGGCGGTCTTGGTGAACTGAATGTCCACGCGGTGCTGGTTGCCCAGCGAGTCGTAGATGTAACACGAGGTATCCACCGTGGCGGCCGCGGCGGCGCCGGCGTCGAGGTTCGCCTGGTAGGCGACGTTCTCAGTCGCGCGGGCCACCGACATCACGCCGATGGGGATGTTGATGTACGAGCTGGGCGTGACCATCTGCTCGGTGGCGACATCGCCCGTCACCGGATCCGCCTGCCAGCCGAGCACCGCAAGCCCGGTGCCGGCGGAGATCAGCCGGTTGTCCGCATCCAGCACGAAGGCGCCGTTGCGCGTCAGGTACTCGCCGGTGCCGTCGCTGAGCAGGAAGAACCCGTTGCCCTGAATGGCGAGATCGGTGCTGTTGCCGGTGAACTTCAGGTTCCCCTGCGTCATCAGATTGTCAATGCTTCCAATGGAGGACCCGAGACCAAGCTGCATGGGATTGCGCGTGCCGCGGCCGCCGCCAGCGGCGGAAGCCGCGCGCAGCGTCTGGCTCAGCGCCTCCTGGAAGTTGGCGCGCCCGGCCTTGAAGCCCACCGTATTGATGTTGGCGATGTTGTTGGCGATAACGTCCACCGCCTCCTGGTGGGCCTTGAGGCCGGTCACCCCCGTGTAAATCGAGATCATTGGTTAACCTCCCGCTTCCGTGGTTCGACTTGGTGTGCGTAGTGCCGCCTCGGTCGTTCAGCGGCTCGTGCTTTGCAGCGAAGTGGCCTCGCCGCTTCGCAGAGTAGCACGGGAGCTTCCTCCGGGGAGGTCCAGCTCCGTTGGTTGCTGCGCTAGTTCGACTGTGGCATCACCTCCTTGCGCGATGATCGCGCTGTCAATATTGGTGAAGACGGTTCCTCTGGCTCCGTCACTTTCCATGGCGGTTATCACCGTGCGGCTCGGGATATTCACAATCAGGGCGAGCCCCGCTAGCATAACCAGCGACTGGCGCGCGCCTCTGGCCGCTGCCGCATCCACGGCCGTCTGCAATCGCTCCTCGTCCGCCGCGCTGAAGCGCAGCGCCCGCGACTCGATGCGTGCCTTCGCGTGGGCGCTGAGCTTGACCGCTCGCTGGCCGCTCAGCTCCCGCGAGACGATGGCTGCGAAATCCTGACCGGCGACCCGGCCCGCAGCATCTCTTCGCGCGCCGGATGCGGGCGACGCGCCATCGAGCTGGCGCACCGGCGGCGCGACAACGTCGGACGCCCTGCGCATGGCTTCGTTCATAGCACCTCCCGGATCGCCGCCCACTGATCTTGAGGCAGCTCGACTAGGCCTGGGTTTGAGCCGCCATTGTCGGGTATGAGGCGCAGCTTCATCTTGGCGCCGGAGGCCGCTTCGGTAACGACGGCCCGGCACCCATCATCCAAACCCAGCACCGCGCCCATCGGATAGGGTGCGACTGCCCTTGCGAAGGCGTCCCGGACTTCATTGCCTGCGATTTCAGAGCGTTGCCGCAGCTGTGCCAGGGCAACATGAGCCATGACGCCGTCACCGAACGGCGGCGGCGCAATCAGCAGGTCGTAGGTATCGGCCGCGGCGCAGATCTGCGCCGCGATGCTGACATGGGCCGCCGTCATGTGCTTGGGGAATCCGCTGCCATCCAGGCGCTCGTGATGCTGGAGGCAGACGACCGCCGAGCTGGCGCTTATTCCGGGATTGATGATTAGCAACTGAAAACCCAATACCGGATGCCCGCACCCGGGTGCACTGGATTCCTGCTCCGGAGCCCACAGCGGCTGTGCGGAGAGGCCGACCAGGCCGATGTCGTGGAGCAGCGCGCCGGCGCCAATATGACCGACCTGGGCTCGATCCAGCCCCAGCGCCCTTGCCGTCGTGATCGAGAGGAGGGCGACATTGCGGGCGTGCGCCTGCCACCAGTCGCGCTCCAAGCGAGAAGGCGATACCGCGACGCTCTTGCCGGGGCTGCGGCGCAAGTCATCGCTTATGCCCGCCACCGCGTCGAGTACGCGGCCAGCGGGAGGGGCCATCCCGCCAAGGGCCGCGAGGTAACAAGCATGGGCGCAGGCGAGGGCTTCGATGCGCGAGGCGTCAGAGACCCCGTCCTCGATGGCCGGCGCCGCGCTGTGCGCACCGCGAATGCATACCTCGCTTACGCCGTGCTCCCGCAGGCGCCCCAGGTACGCCTCGTTCAACTGCACGCCAGCGTTGAGTAACATCTTGCCGTCCGTATCGAAGACGGGTTTCGCCAGGCGATCGCCCTGCGAAGCTCGTTGTAGGCTGATGCGAATCACAAAATCCCCCGCTGCTACTCGGCGCTCTAGGCCACCCGCCAGTGCGCTGACTACGCCTGCTGCCATGCGTCCCTGCACTGGACCTGAGCCGGCCTAGCTAACCTGAGTCACCCAGCCCAACTCGATCTCGCGCTCTCCCACCACCAGTAGAGGCCGGCCTTCCTTGAAGGCCACCGCTTCAACCGTGCCTGTGAGCGGCGCCGCTTCTCCGGGCACCTGCGCGGTTACCTGCTTGCCCACCAAGGCCAGCGCCTGCGTGGTCAGCGACATCAGCTGAAACGCCGCAAAGCCGCTGTTCATCTGCTGCATCTGCTCCAGCGTCGAGAACTGCGCAAGCTGGGCGATGAACTCTCGATCCTCCATCGGGCTTAACGGATCCTGATAGCGGATCTGGGTGATCAGGAGCCGCAGGAAGGCGTCCTTGTCGAGTGTCTGCTCGGCCGCGTTCGTCGCTTCTGCGCCGCTCGCCGCCGCGGCACGGGTAACGCTTGCTAGCTGCATCATCTTCTCCCTCAGTTGATCGTTGCTATGTTAAGCCGTTCGCCGGCGCGCGCCGACCAGCGCCGCTATGCGAATGCGTCGAAGTACCGCCCGCCGACTCCGGCCCACGCGCGAAGCGCCGCGATCGCCGCGGCATCGGGCTCGCTCGCCTCCTGGTTCGGCGCCGTTGCGCCCGGAGCGATCCCGGGGGAGTGCGGAGGCGCGCCGTTGGCCATATCCTGGCGCGCGCCGCCACCGACAGTGACCGAGAAGTGCGAGATGTCTATGCCAACTCCCGCCAGCGCTTCTTTCAGCGCCGGCAGATTGGCGTTGATCAGGTCGCGGCTGGCGGCAGCCGAGGCTTCGAGCTGCGCCGTCACCGCCGCCCCCTGCGAGACCACCCGCAGGTGCACGGTCCCCAGGGTCGGCGGATCCAGGCGCAGGGCCAATTCAGTGTGGCCCGAATGAAACTGTGCGCGCGCGGCGCGAGCGATCTGCTCGATAATCTCCACCTGGTTCGGGATTTGCGGGGAGGAGAGATGCGCGGCCTCGCGCGGGGCGTGTCCCTCGATATTTGGAGCGATGGGTCCTGCGTCGGGCCGCGCAATCTCTCGTGCGGAATGAGCATCCTGCGTCAGTGGCTGCGATTCGGTCTGCGGCTGCGGTTGCGAGTGAGGCTGGCGATCTGGCTGCAACTGTGGCTGTGACTTTGGCTGCGGCTCCGGCTGCGCCTCCGCGGCATGCGCCTGGCGTGGGCGACCAAGGCCGGGGTCCTGGGGCTGATCGGCCAAGTCCGCGTGAGAGGCGACAGCTTGAGTGGCAGAGGGCTCGTTCCGCGTCCCCGTGGGCAAAGGTTGAGAGGATGAGTGCGATTCCGGTGGCCGCGTGGATGCGTCTTGCGCCAGCATTGGTTCCACGCCATCCGAGCCCGCCGGGCCCGGCGCTGAGCGCGATTGCGCATTCTCGGATCCCGTCATGGGTGTCAGCGAAGGCTCCGGTTTGTCAACGACCGGCGCGGTTATTCGCTGCCGCGCAGGCGCCTCATCTGACATCGAGTTCTCCCCTCGCGCGGCCGGCGTGAGGGCCAGGGATGGCGATGGCTGGGTGCCAGCAAGCACCTGCGGACTGGCGATATTGTCTGTGCGCTCACCGGTCGGTGGGTCGCCGGAGACGCCCTTTTCGCCTGCGGGGGAACTCTGCTGCGGCAGGCTTTGGGCGCGGCTGGCTGCCTCAGCTCTTGAGTGATTCTGAACGGAGGTGACGGGCACACCGAACGCGGGCGCGGCATCGTCCTCCGGCTGGAGCCACGACGGTCCTTCTGCTGTGGGCTGTGCAGTCGCCGTGGCGGCACCGCGCAACGCGCCTTGGGCTGGCGCGTAGGTGCGAAAGCCGCCGGGCATCGGCATCTCCGGCTGTGATGCGCCGGCTATGTTGAGGCGCGGCGGTTGTGACTGCCCGGCGAGACGCTCGAGCTCACCTTCGGAAGGTGCCGCGAGCGTGGGCTCAACAGGCGGCGCAACGCTTTGCGTTTCCACGTTTGCGCCTGCCCGCGATGGATCGGCAGAAACATCACCCGCCGCCGCGACCGAGCCGACTATCGGCGCTTCGTTCGCGTCTGCTGAGGGATGCGGCACCACGTTCACGGTCTGCGCGACCTTGATTTCGGAGGCAGTGGTCGAAAGCTGCGCCATCGGCGCGGCTTCGGTTGCGGCTGCGCGTGTTCCGGGTGCGGCGACGGCGGCCTCCCCGGGAGCCTGCGCCACCGGGTGAACCTCGTCTCCCCGCGGCGAGCGTTGGGTAGCATCCACATCTCGCGGCGGCGATGGCTCGGCAGGCTGCTCCGGCCCAGCGCTGGCCCACTGCCCTGCCGAAGCCGGCCGGTACGCGACGCCTGAAGCATGATGCGCCTGAGTTCCTGCCGCGACGCTCTGGTCAAGAGCCTGGCCCGGTGGGTAGTGTGGCGGCGCATCTGCTGATCTGTCGGCGCCGAGGTCGGTCGTGGGCCGCGCCACAGCCGGGGTCTCGTTCGCCGATGCTGCCGGCGCAGGAGCGCGGTGCGGCCCAGCCGCCTGAGCAGCAGGCGCGCCGCGGTCTGCGGGCAGCGCGGATTCGTCTGGAGCAGCCGATACCGCAGCCACCGGTGTCTGTGTCACCGGGGAATGTGAGCTTAGGCCATCGAGCATCGTCGGAGTGAAGTTGCCAGGGGTCGCCGCCGCGGAATCTTCGGAAGAAGATGCGGGTGCGAATCCCGTGTTAGCCGGCGCGACCTTGGCGAAGCTCGCGATGGGAGCCCCGGAACGCGTCTCGCCTGAGGGGGCCGGTGGTAAGACCTCTGCGCTGCTCGAAGCGCCGACTGCCTCGGATACTGTGGGCGCCGGCGGCTGCTGAATCCGCGGTTCGCCATGAGGATTCTCTGGTGAAGGCGCCGCAAGCCGGGGCTGCTGATCGGGCTGCAAGCGAACAGGCTCGAACGGCTCCTCTGTGGCTATTGCGGCTCCCTGGGCGATGTCAGCGGGCCCCATAGCCAAATTCAGGCGGGCGGATTGTGTGCCTGACTGGCCGGGCGTTGGGGGCTGCGAAGTGCCGACTGCCATTGCCGGCGGTGCTGCGGGCGCCGGTGCCACAGCCGGACTTTCGCGCTCGGGGGAAACAGGCAGGCTAGCGGGCGCCGGGAACCGCGCTGGCTGAGACGTTGACGTCAACGCGATGCTCGCGACGAGCGCTGCCACATCAGCCTGACGCGCTGCTGGTTGGGTGAAGAGCGCCGGAATCGTGCGGCCCGAGAACTGCGCCGACGGCGCCGACACCAGTGCCAAGAGCCGATTTGCTGAATCGGCGGACGCGAATCCGCGCGGTGGCTGCAAATTGTCTCCAGCCCCTGACCTGCTTGCGTTTGGCGTCAAGGAGGGTGAAGCGAGGATGTCGGTGAGGCGAAGAGGAAGCTCGCGGCCCAGGCCGGCGGGCAGCGGGCGCCTGCTCGACGTGCGTGATGGCTCGCGCTCTGCTTGCGATACGTCTGGCAATGACGCTAACCCGGCAAGCCCAGATGACTCCGAAAGCATGCTCGCTTGGCGCAGGAGTTCCGGCGCGAGCAGCATTGCTGCTGCCGTGTTCGGAAGCGATTCCACCGCGGCATCTGTGGATGTGGGTTCGGGCGCATTGGGGTGCGGACGCCCCTGCTGCGCCATGAAGCCGAGCAAGAAGTCGGCGAAGGCGGCAGCATCCGCCGCGCCCGCCAGCATGACAGGCGCGGGCGGCGCTTGGTCCGCAAGCGGCCCGAGTTGGATCGGAATCGTATCCATTTTTCCGGTCTGGCGAAACGCTAATAGCCGCCGCCGGGCCCAGGCCGCGCAGCGACAATGCGTTCACTATCTATTATCGCCTGCAACGGCGTGGGACTTGAGTGAAACGTTGGGGGATGTATTGGGCGCGCGGTCGCCCCGCCGTCACCGCGACGGCTATGGCGGGCAGGCTGACCGCGCGGTACGCGGCTCGCCAGAGGCGAGTCAACCCGCCCCTGGCGGATGAACTTCAGCGCTTGCCCGCCGCAGGCGGGAAGCCGCGCCGGGCCGGGCGCAGCGCGCCTACTCTTGCGTTCGGGCCGCGGCGTAACCTGCCATGATGCGGGCGACGTAGTTCTGCGTTTCGGGGAACGGTGGGATGCCGTTGTGGCGGGAGACTGCGCCGGGCCCGGCATTGTAGGCGGCAAGGGCGAGGTCGAGGCTGCCAAAGCGATCCAACTGCTGGCGCAGATATGCCGCTCCGCCGGCGACGTTCTGGCGAACGTCGAACGGGTCGCTCACACCGAGCGCCGCCGCGGTGCCCGGCATGAGCTGCATCAGCCCCTGCGCGCCTTTGGAGGAGACCGCGAAACGGTCGAACCCCGATTCGGCCTGAATCACGGCGCGCAGCAGATCGGGGTCGAGGCCGCAGCGGTCAGCGGAATCGGCGATCGCGGCCGCGATCTCCGGGTCATCGGGTTTTGGCGGGGCGGCGGCGCGGCGAAGATAGCCGGCGAAGCTCAGACCGCTTGGCGCCGGCCCTTGCTGCCCGAAGGCGGCCTTGATCTCCGCAATCCTGGCGCGAACCGCCTGGACGCTATCGGGGAGGCCGCCGTTCATCGCGCATTGCTCGCAATCGGGCTCGTCTCGAGATTGCGCCGTGGGTGTTGTGACACCGCGATCTCATCCGCTGACTTTTGCTCCAGCCGCTGCATCTCCTGGTTATGCTCCTGCGCTCGTCGCTCGCGCAGGCGCTCCAGTACCTTGCGCCGCTTCATCGCCGCGACCAGGTCCTCGCGCTTGCGCTGAACCGCCTGCTGGGCCGCGGCGAGGACCACCTTCTGCCGCTCCACGCCTTCGCCCAGGGCGTCAATGTGTCGCTGACGACGGCGAATCTGCTCCAGGTCGAGCGCGCCCTGGCATTCCCGCGTCAGGCGGGCCTGCTGCTCAGCGCGACGCCGCACATAGTTCTGGAGCTTCTCGCGCTCCGTGTGGAGGCGCTCCAGGAGCCGCCCTAGCTCCAGCGTCAACTGCTGTTCGACATACTTCGCATGCTCCAGCGGAGCCTCAAGGGTGAATCGGAACTTGCGCATCGCTCATCCACCGCGCCCGGGCGCGAGCCCGGCGCAGATACGGCGAACAGCGCTGAGCTCAACGGCGACCACGCCGCTTTCCGCGACGTTTCTCCACGGCGCTCCCGGCATTAGGTGCCCAGCGCCCGCAGGCCAGCGATGGTATCGGGCCACGATGATTGCTCCTGCACATCCTGGGTAAGAAAGGCGTTGATGTGATCTATCTTGGCGCAGGCGGCGTCAATCTTCGCGTTGGTGCCGGAAACGTAAGCCCCGATGTTGATCATGTCCTCCGCAGAGCGATAGACCGACATCAGTTCGCGCACGGTGTCGGCCATGCCTCGGTGCTCGGGGGCGGTGATATCGGGCATCAGCCGGCTCACGCTCGCCAAGACGTCAATCGCCGGAAAATGATTGCGCACCGCCAGCTCCCGCGTGAGCACGATGTGGCCGTCGAGTATGCCGCGCACGGTGTCGGTCACCGGCTCGTTGAGGTCATCGGCCTCAACCAGGATGGTGTAGAGCCCGGTGATGGAGCCTTCGTCAGAGGTGCCCGAGCGCTCGAGCAGGCGCGGCAGCAGCGCGTAAACCGAAGGCGTGTAGCCCCTGGTCGTCGGCGGCTCACCGATGGCGAGACCGATCTCGCGCTGCGCCCAGGCGAAGCGGGTGACCGAGTCCATCATCAGCATGACATCGAGCCCGCGGTCGCGGAAGTACTCGGCGATGGTGGTGGCGACGAAGGCGCCCTTGAGGCGCATGATGGCCGGCTGGTCGGAGGTGGCGACCACGACCACGGATTTTTTCATCCCCTCTTCGCCGAGGTCCTTCTCGATGAAATCGCGCACCTCGCGGCCGCGCTCGCCGATGAGGGCGATGACATTGACGTCGGCGTCGCCGTTACGGGCGATCATGCCCAGCAGGGTGCTCTTGCCGACGCCGCTGCCGGAGAAGATGCCGATGCGCTGGCCGCGCCCGCAGGTGAGGAAAGCGTCAACCGCGCGCACGCCGAAAGCCAGGGGCTGGCTGATGCGCTGGCGCTGAAGCGGATGCGGCGGCGCCTGATTGGTCGCGCGCTCTTCGGCGGCGATAATGGGCTCGCCGCCATCTATCGGCGTCCCGAGGCCATCGAGAGTGCGGCCCAGCAGGCAATCGCCGACTTGCACCATCAGCGCGCATCCCGCGCCCCGCACCTCGTCGCCGTGGGAGATGTTGGCCATCTCGCCCAGGGGCATCAAGAGCACGCGGTTATCGCGAAAGGCGACAACCTCCGCCCGTATCGGCGGCTCGGTGCGCCCGGTGTGGATTTCGCAGATCTCCCCGATGCGCGCCGCCGGGCCCACCGACTCCACGACCAGCCCAACCACTTGCTGTACGCGGCCGTTAAGGCGCACCGGGTCGGCGCGGCTCACCGCCCAGCAGTATTTTGAGAAATCAGTCGCCGTGGTGTTGTGGCTCATGAGACGCAACCTTGGCCATGCTGCGCTCGAGCTCGCGAAGTTGCGTGGCGGCACGCGCATCCAGGGTGCCGTTGGGCGACTCGATGATACATCCTCCGCGCCCGACCCGGCGGTCGTCGCTGACCTCGATCTTCTCGACCCCGTCCACCGACGCCAGCAGCTCGGCGCGCGCCTCCCTCACCAGTTGCAGATCATCGGGGTTGACGCGAATGCCCAGCTTCGACTTGTCCTTGATGCGCTTGAGCGACTTGCGGATGAGGTCGAGCACGAGCTCCGGGTGCTCGGAGACCTCGCGGCCGATGATCTTCTCCGCGATGGCGAATGAAAGCTTGAGCAGCTCCGGTTCGGCATCGCGGTAGAACCGCTCGCGCTCGCCATTGATTTCCGCGATGGCTGCGGTCTGCTGCGCGGCGAGTTGCTCGCGTTCCCGCGCCAGGGCCGCCGCGGCCTCAGCAAGCCCCTCCTCGCGGGCGCGGTGGCGGATCTGTTCGGCTTCCGCGCGCGCGCCCTGAAGCAGCGCCGCCGCCTGGGCCTGCGCTCTGGCGATGGCCTGCTCCACGGGGTCCTGCCCGGGCGCCGGGACTAGCCCTCCGAGGTCGCTGCCCGCCAGCTCGGGGGCGCTCCACAGCCGCGGCCCGATATCGAGAAATGGCTCGGGTCCGTTACTCAACGAGTCGCTCCTCGCCTGATTTCAGGATCACCTCGCCCGCGTGCACCAGGCGCCGAACCACCGCCACGATGCGCTGCTGGGCGGCCTCGACATCCCGCACCCGCACCGGCCCGGTGAGCTCCAGATCCTCCTTGAGGCTCTGGGCGGCGCGTTCCGACATGTTCTGGAAAACGAGTTCCTTGATCTCATCGCTCGCCCCCTTGAGGGCGACGCGAATGTCATCGCTCTCCACCTCGCGCAGCACGCGCTGAACGGTGCGCGCGTCGAGGGTGGTCAGGTCCTCAAAGACGAACATCATTTTGCGCACGTCGTCGGCCAGCTCCGGCTTGCGCTCGGCCAGGGCTTCGAGCACGGTGCGCTCGGTGGTGCGATCCGCGTTGTTCAGTATCTCCACCAGTGCCCGCGCGCCCCCCGTGGTGCGCGCGGCTGCCGCCCCGGAGGAGAATCGCGTTTGCAGCACTTTCTCGAGCTGTTCCGCTATCTCCGGCGCCGCAGCGTCTATGACGGCGATGCGCGCGGCGACCTCGCCCTGAAGCTCTGATGGCAGGCTTCCCAGCACCGCGGCCGCTTTCTCCCCCGGCAAATGGCACAGCACCAGGGCCGTAGTCTGTGGATGCTCGCTGCGCAGCGTCGCTGCAAGCTGCTCGCTGTCCGCCTCTGCCAGTGATTCCAGCGGGCGCGAGCGCTGCTCGTGGGTCATGCCTTCGATGATGCGCGAGGCCTTCTGGGTGCCCAGGGCCTTCTCCAGCACCTGTTGCACGTACTCCATGCCGCCCTCGGAGTAGTCGCTGGAGGGCGCCAGCTTGCTGACCTCCTTCAGCACCGCGTTGCGCGTCTCGGGCGCGACGTAGGGAATGGCTGCCATCTGCTGGGAGAGGCGCTGCACCTCCTCCGCGCCAAGCTGCGCCAGCACCTCCGCGGACTTGTCGCGCCCCAGCGCAATAAGCAGGATCGCCGCCTTTTCCACCCCGGTCAGTTCCTCGCTTCGCTGTGCCGTCGGCATGAGCTATCCTTATTCCTCCCTGATGAGGCCGCGCACGATTCTGGCCAAGCCTGCCGGATCTGCGCCTGCGAGGTCGGGCAGGGCTTGCGATTGCTGCTGCTGTTGCAGAGACTGGGATGCATAGGCTGCGATGGGTCGCGCTTCGGGAATCTCGGCTGCGATTACAGGCTCCTCGTCTCCGGCAGGCTTGACCTTGAAGAATGAGCGCGTCATGAATAGGAATATAACTAGGAGCGCGATAGCGGCCGCGTTCTTGCCAATACTCACCACCAGGTCGCGCCGCTCCAGGCTCTTTCCCTCTTTCTCTTGCTTCGTTGCCGCGGTGGTGTCGAATGGCAGCGCTTCAATCGTCACCCGGTCCCCACGCTGGAGGTCAATTCCCGCCGCGGTGGCGACCGTGTTTTCGAGAGCTGCCTTCTGGGCTGACCCCACATCACCATCCACGAAAACCGCCACCGACAATCGCTCGACCTGCCCGGGCTCGACCGTGGTGCGCTCGATCTTGCGCGACACGCGGTACTGGGCGATGGTCTCCTTGCGGTTGTAGTTGTCGTGGTCACTGCGCACGGTGGGGGGGGTCAGGGCGATATTGGAGGCCGTTCCCGGGACGCCTGAGGGCACCGGCACGCCGCCATTGTAGGTCTCGGTCTTCTCCTGTTGGCTCTCCAGCACGCCGGTGCCTTTTCCCACCGGGTCGAACTGCTCTTGCTCCGTCTCTTTCTTGTCGAAGTTGATGACCGCGTTGGCGCGCACGATCGCTTTGCTCGGCCCCAGCACCCGGTCGAGCATGGTCTGAACGTTGCGCTCGACCTCGCGCTCGTATTGCCGGCGCAGGGCGAGCCGCGCGGCGGCGACGGTGGTTCCGCCGCCTTCCCCGCCCAACGCGGGATCTGCCGAGAGCAGCTCGCCGGTGGTGTCAACGACCGTGACCGCTTGCGGCTCCAGGCCCTCGATCGCGCTCGAGACCAGATTGGTGATGCTGCGCACCTGGTCCGCGGTTAGATGGGTGCCCGGGCGCAGCCGCACCACTACCGATGCCGAGGCCCGCTCCTGGTTCTGGGCATAGAGTCGCTCCCGGGGCATCACGATGTGGACGCGCGCGTACTGCACCGGGTCGAGCTGGCAGATGGTGCGCGCCAGCTCGCCCTGGAGCGCGCGCTGGTAGTTCAGCTTTTCCCCGAACTCGGACAGCCCCAACTGCGAGCGGTCGAAGATCTCGAAGCCGACGTTGCCGCCGCGGGGCAGCCCCGCGCTCGCCAGCGACAGCCGCAGCTCGTGCACCTGGTTCTCGGGCACCTCAATCACGCTGCCCCCGCCCGCCAGCCGGTAGCTCACTTTCTGGTCCTTGAGCTTGGCGAGGATGGTGCCGGCGTCATCCTCCTGGAGGTTGGAATAGAGGACCCCATAGGAGGTGCGGCTCGCCACTACCGTCACCGCCGCGACCACGCCGAGGGCGAGGATGATGAACGTCAGGATGGTTACTCTCTGGGTCGCGCCGGCGTCCCGCCAGACTCGGGCCACCGGCTCTGCCAGCCGCTTAAGGGCTCCCAACTTTCTCTCCCCGATTCCACCGATTGCTGCGACGAACGCTTACACTTGCGTGCGCATCAGCTCTTGATATGCCTCGATGACTTTGTTGCGCACCTGGATGGTGAACTCCAGCGCCAGACTCGCCTTCGACATCGCCACCATCACGGTATGCAGATCCTCGAGCTTTCCCGCGGCGAAATCCTGCGCCAGCTTATCGGCTTCCGTTTGCAGGGTGTTGACCTGATCCACCGTCTGCTCCAGCACCTTGCTGAATGACTTGCCCGCGGCGCTCGCGGAAGCGTCCGCCGTCGCCTGCGTCTCGCGCAGGGACTTCAGGGGCTCGATTGTCACAATCGGTTCGATTCGCATTGTTCGTTATCCGGCGCGACCGGCCGCCGTCCCTTCGTCGCCGCTCCCTGTCATTGTCAGCCCTTCGGCGGGGCCTGGTTACGGTCCTTAGCCCCGCCCAAGCTCCAGCGCCTTGCGCGCCATGGCCTTGGTTGCGTTGAGCGCGGTCGCGTTCGCTTCGTAGGATCTGGTCGCCGATATCATGTCCACCATTTCCTCGACGATGTTCACGTTGGGCATGGCGACGTATCCATTGGCATCGGCGTCCGGATGGCCGGGCCGATAGACCAGGTGCGGCGGTCGCGGGTCTTCCGCGATTTCACGCACCTTGACGCCCTGCTGCCCTAGCCCCAGCTCGCGCAACGCGATCTCCTCGAAGACCACCTGCTTGCGGCGGTACGGGCCGCCGCGTTCGGTGCGCGTGGTCTCCGCGTTGGCGATGTTTTCCGCGACCGTGTCCAGCCGGCGCCGCTGCGCGGAGAGGCCGGAGGCGCTGATGTCTATGGCTGAGAAGTCACCCATGGCTTGAGCCTTTCTTCTTGCCCGCTACACCCGCGAATCTGTCATTCTGAGCACAGCGGCGACTGTCGGCGAGTCGCGCCGCGAAGAATCTCGCTACCGCTCAGCCCGCCGAGCCTGCGTTCCCTGCCGTCCTACTTCCTTCCCTCGCTCACCGCCGCCCGCAGCATGCCGAGCTTGCTCTTGATGATCTCGGCGGCGGCCTCGTATTCCAGCGTGTTCTGCGCCAGCGAAGCCATCTCGCGGTCCACGTCCACGTTGTTGCCATCGGCGCGGGCGGGGCTTTGATTGTCCAACAGTTGGCGCGGCTCGACCTCGCCGACGCGCGAGGCGGTCGCAAGCGGGTGTTGGTCGGCATCGCTCAATGCGCTGGCGAGCTGGTCATGAAAGGAGACGTCGCGCCGGGTGTAGCCCGGCGTGTCAACATTGGCGATGTTATGGGCGATGGCGCGTTGGCGCGCGGCCGTGGCATCCAGAACCTTGCCCATGGCCGTCAGCGTAACATCCGACAGCAGGTCACGTGGCATTGGACTCCCCCGATTCCACCCGCCCGCTCATAGAACGGGCTGCAACTCCCCTTGCTCCTCGGCTTCGACGACCCGGCTCACCACCAGCAGGTTGAGGCCCTGCTCCAGCAGATCCTTGATGCGCTTGATGCGCCTCACGTCGGCTTTCGAATAGAGGCGGCGGCCCATGGGGTCGCGCGCTGGTGCGATGAGCCCGTATTTCGTCTCCCAGAACCTTAGCTTCGGAGCTGCCACCCCGGTGATCCTGACCACCGTACCCATCGGGTAGATGGCCATGTCGGGCGGCGCGTGCATCGTAACTGCGCTCCTGTCTTGAATTGTCCCAACCTGGCGCCCGCTTGCCCCCAGAGCGGCAAACCAAGCGCCGTCGATGGTTATTCCACAGAATTGCGCGAAATTTAGATGAATTTGAGGAGCATCGCGCTCTGAGGCCGGCGTCACAGGTTCGCGTTCAGGCCGGCCAGCCATTGCCGAGCGCTTACTGCCGCGCGGCGTTCATCGTCCCCCACCGGGCGCAGGGCCTCGTGCGTCGGTCAAGGAACCCCGCTGGCAGGGAGACCTGTTGTGATTGTCGAAACCTTGAGCCCTGTGCGTGGTTTCTTCGCCCCATGACCGTTCAACCCGGCGGATGACCAGGACCGGAGCCCACATGCCCGAGGTCAAGCCAGCCGTCCCCAGTGCCACCCGCGATGCTGCCGCGGCCCCCGCAGCAGCATCGGTTGGTGAGCCTCCTGCGCCTCGCTCGTTCACTTTTCGCGCTATCGCGGTCGGCGCGGTCGGTTCTCTGGCCGTCGCGTTGGGAGCAGTTTACGCCGAGCATCTGATCCAGGGCTCGTATGTGGCGCTGGATTTCAGCACTCCGGGCGCGGTCTTTCTCTTTTTCGTGCTCGCGTTTCTGGTCAATGTGACCCTCGGTCGCTTGTCCCGCCGCTGGGCCCTCAGCGCCGGCGAGCTCATCATCGCGTACATCATGATGATCGTCGCCTCCGCCATTCCCACCATGGGGCTCACCGGCCAGCTTCTGCCCATCATCACTGCCCCGTACTACTATGCCACGACGGAGAGCCAGTGGCCCGCGCGCCTGTGGTCACACCTGCAAGCGCCACATCGCAAGGGCTGGCTCACGCCCGTGGACCTGAATGCGATCAAGCACTTCTACGAGGGCCTGCCCCACGGCCAAGCCATCCCGTGGGGCGCGTGGGCCAAACCGTTGATCGCGTGGCTGGCTCTCATCTGCGCGCTTTACCTGGTCATGATGTGCATGATGGTGATTCTGCGCCGCCAGTGGGTGGAGCGCGAGCGCCTGGCCTTCCCCCTGACGCAACTGCCGCTGGAGATGGTGCGGGGCGCCGACGCCGGGCCGCTTACCCCTTTTCTGCGAAACCCCGTAATGTGGATCGGTTTCGCCATCCCCTTCACCCTGGGAAGCTTGAAGGGCCTGCACTACTACTACCCGGCGGTGCCCGTCTTTCACGATGTCATCGAGTTCCGGTGGTTCCGTGATACCGCGGTGCTGGTCTTCCGCCTGAGCTTGCCCATGCTCGGGTTTTTCTACCTGGTGAACCTGGACACGCTCTTCAGCCTGTGGTTTTTCAACGTCGTCTTTCAGGTTATCGCCGGCTACCTGAACATCGTGGGCACGTCATGGCGCGAAAACCTGGGCATCTATGGCAGCCTCTCGCCCTTCTTCGCGCACCTGGGCATGGGGGCGATGATCGCGCTGGTGGGGCTTGGGATGTGGACCGCCAGGCACCATCTGCGCGACGTGGTGGTCAAAGCCTGGCGCCGCGATGCGCGGGTGGATGACGCCGACGAGATGTTGTCCTATCGCGCGGCCTTTTGGGGCATGGTGGGCGGGCTCATCTTCATGTGGTGCTGGCTGTGGTGGTCGGGGCTTCCGCCCGGCCTCGCGCTGTGGTTCCTGGGCGGAGTGTTCGTCCTGTTTATCGGCCTCACCCGGGTGGTGGTGGAATCGGGCGTCGCCGAGGCGGTGGCTTCCACCATTTCCGCCGGATTCGTCGTCTCCAGTTTTGGCTCGAAGTCGTTCGGCGGCTCGGGCCTGACGTCGCTAGCCATCAACTATGTGTGGTCCTCGGACATCCGCACCTATGTCATGGCCTCCACCGCGAACGGCCTGCGCATGGCCGAGATCACCACCGGGCCCAAGCGTCCCCTGTTCGGGATCATCTGGCTCGCCATCTTCATCGCCCTCGCCGGATCGCTGTGGCTGACCCTGGTGCTTGCCTATTCGAAGGGCGGCATCAACCTCAATAAGTGGTTCTTTGTGGGAGGCCCTCCCGCGCCCTACAAATGGGCGGTGGACAAGCTGCGCAACCCGACCGATATCAACTGGATGGGCTGGCTCGTGCGCGGCGCCGGGTTTGCCATCATGTGGTTCCTCATGTCCATGCGTCAGAACTTCGTGTGGTGGCCCTTGCATCCCATCGGCTTCGCCATCGCTGGCACCTGGATTATGAATCACCTCTGGCTAACGTGCCTCGTCGCCTGGTTCGTCAAGGGCCTCATCGTGCATTTCGGGGGACTGCGGGGCTATAATCTCTTCCGGCCGGCATTCCTTGGGCTCGTCCTGGGCCAGTTTACGTGCAACGGCCTGTGGCTTATCGTGGACGGGATAACTGGCGCCACAGGCAACATGATTTTTTGGATCTAGCTGCCGCAATGACAGACGACACGATCGGTCGCCTCGCGGCGCCGCCGGCCTGGGCCGGCGCACAGTTGCGCCTGCGCCAGGCGCTGGCGCGCTGGATCGAGCGCAGCGTGGCGCGCCAGCGCTGCATTCCATGGCAGGGCGGCCATGACGAGGGCTCTTTCGTCGCCTCGTGGTTCGGGTATTACCTTCTCACGGGCGACCCGAGGATACTTGATTTCCTGCGATGGCTGCGTGACGGGTTCCTCGATTGGGCGCGGTCGCATCTCTTTCACGGCTACTATGCCGAAGGCGAGGTGCACCACCAGCCCGAGAACTTCATTTTCTTCCTGCCGCGCCTGTGGCACGCGGATCCGGACTCGCGGGTGGCTCAGGCGTTGGATGACGCAGCACACCACGCCGGTAATTGGATTGACGCGGTGCCACCGTGGTACGACTGGCAGCAGCACCGTTTTCGGAGCTGGCGCCTGGGCACGCGCGAGGTTGCTGCGCACCCGCCATACGACATCGAACACCCGGATCACTTTCGGATTATCCAGGTTGCTTTGTGCGCTTGCCAGGCGGTGGGGGATGAGCGCTATCTTGAGCTGGCCCGCGATTTCTGCCGGCGCTGGGCGCGCGATATTCTGGGGAGCGATGCGCTGCCTGCGGTGCGCCTGCTGACAGAGACCCAAGCATCCCATCTCTATCCGCCCTCGCTTCTTCACGCCGCCAATGCCGGGCCCGAGGAGCGGCTGGAGCTCCACATCGGCGCGGGCACGGTGGATGCTCTGCTCGACCTGTTTGCCATCACCGGCGACCAGGAGTTGGCCGCGGCTGCGCGTAAGATAGTGACTTCAGGGCTGCATCTTGTGGGCCAACCCTACAGCCACCCGCTGGCGGCAGCGGCGCGCAGATATCGCATCGCCACCGGTGACAAGATGCTCGACGCCGATATTGTCGCCCGCGTTCCTGCCGCCAATGGGGACTTCGAATCGGCCATGGTCCTCGCCGCGCCGCGCGGCCCGCATCCGATGGGCCTGGGCCAGCGGTGCGACCAGGTGCAGTGGATGCGCCTCAATGATGGCGAACACTGGCGGCCTGACGAGCGGCCTTCACCTGCGGCCCTTGTTCTGGCGTGGGACATCACTGGCGACGAGCGACTGGCGACCGAGGCCATGACGGTGGCCGCCCAGCGCATGGAACTCGCCGCCGCGCTCGATGACGGCAGAGAGCATGGCTGCGGCGGCCGCAGCGCTTCCGCGATCGCCTCCGGACATGGGCGCAACGCGGGCATCGGCGAGGTCACCGGGGTCTTGTATCCCCTGGCGCTCGGGAGCTGTCGGCAATTTGGCGCTGACCAGCCCCAGGTGGTCATATCATGCCCGGAGCAGGCCGGCTTGCCACAGGGGTGCGCCGCCCTCTGGCGCCACTGCCAGCCGCCGCGCGTGCGCATCTGCAATGGCAGCGAGGAGCCGGTGCGCCTGACGCTCAAGTTCTCGCCATTGCGAGGCGAAGCAAGCCCGGCTGCGCGCAAGCTCGAACTAGCGCCTGGTGAGCTTTACGAAGGTGAGGCAGAAGGAGTCTAACATGCTCATGCAAGTTGTACTTGCGGTCGCTGAATCGAAACGCCTGATAGCAAAGGGGGTGGCGGCGCATCCGTTGGTTCAGCGTGCGCGCAAGGAGGGCATGCTCATCATCGCCCGGGGCAGCACCAACGGCTATGTCGCCGAGGAAATCCTCGGATGTTCGATTGACAAGCCGGCTTTCCTCACCGGGCGCACGCTTCCCCGCGGGCATGTCCAGCGACCTCATAAGTCCCAGCCCATCGGCGAAGTCGTGATTCGGCGGGGCGAGGTCGCAAAGGACATGACGCTCGCCGAGGCGATCTCCGATCTCCAGGGCGGCGATGTTTTCATCAAGGGCGCCAATGCCCTGGACTACCCCAACAAGCTTGTAGGCATCCTGATTGGACATCCAGAGGGCGGAACCATCGGCGCCGCCCTCCCCACCATCATCGCCCGCAAGGCGCACCTCATCGTGCCCGTGGGTCTGGAGAAGCTCGTGGCCTCGGACCTGGCGCGCATGAGCGACCTCATCGCCAGCGATCGTTCCACGCTAGAGACCGTGCCTTCGCTGTGGGTCGTAAGCGCTGCGACCATCGTCACGGAGATTGAAGCGGTGGAGAGCCTGACGGGCGCGGAATGCCGCCATCTGGCCTCGGGCGGGATTGGTGGGGCGGAGGGATCTGTTCGCCTCCTGGTATCGGGCGACGGCGACGCCGTCGCCCGGGCCCGCGAGTTATTCGACTCCATTGCCGGGGAAGAGTCCTACCCGATCTGAGGTCCGCAGGAACGGCGCTTGGCTACACGTGATGCGAGGGCGCTAGCCGGCGCGCTGGGTGTGACCGTTCTTAGTGGGTGTGGGCCGGAGCCGCGCGCTCGAACCGGACGCGGCTTCCCGCCTGCGGCGGGCAAGCGCTGAAGTTGACTCGCCTCAGGCGAGCCGCGAATCGCGGGGTCAGGCGACCCCGCGCCCAGTGCACTGCTCGGTCGGCGTTGAGCACGGAGTTGAACTGCGATACCCACTCTCCGCGAACACACCCGGAGCGCTGTATCGCTATTGACAGCCACCGCTTATGCGGTATAATAAGGTTGCTGGGCGGTCACGATGAGGGTATTGCGGACACGAGAGACGGTCGCAAACATGCGCTGCCGGGCAATCGCCGGGTCGGCCATGGACACATTTGCGTGGTGGGAACCTAATAAGGACGCCCTACCGCCTCCTCCGCCGTGATGGTGTCATCCAAAGAGCCAGGAAACCAGGAGGAACCAGCGGCAGGGGAGGTGAAAGCCTCCCCTCAAACTTGGGGCAGGGTAGCTCAGCGGCAGAGCAGGTGAATCATAATCACTTGGTCGGGGGTTCAAATCCCTCCCCTGCTACCAGGGCTGATAAGCGAGACGGTTGATGGGGGAGGCCCAGGTCAACCGGAAGCGCGAGGGGCGTTGGTCTAGCCAGGTTAGGACGCCGGCCTTTCAAGCCGGAGATCACGGGTTCGAATCCCGTACGCCCTACCATAATGATTTGCCGAAAGGAGATTCGGCGGAGCGGTAGCTCAGTTGGTAGAGCACCGGACTGAAAATCCGGGTGTCGCCAGTTCGATTCTGGCCCGCTCCACCATCCTGCGTCGTCCCGACAAGTCGGGGCGATGCAGGACGCCCTTCAAAGCCCGACGGCTTGTCCGCCACAGCCTTGGCGGCGGCGGAAGAAGGGCGAAGGAGGGCGTCCGCTCTCGACGGCAAACAGGGGTGTAGCTCAGCCTGGTAGAGCGGCGGTCTCCAAAACCGTAGGTCGCGGGTTCAAATCCTGCCACCCCTGCCAGGGACCTTGACAATCAGGCTTGCGAGCCATTCGCGGCGGTGGCGGCGCGGGGCGTAGCGCAGTTTGGCAGCGCGCCTGGATGGGGGCCAGGAGGTCGGCAGTTCGAATCTGCCCGCCCCGACCAGTGGGGGAGTAGCTCAGCTGGGAGAGCACTTGCATGGCATGCAAGGGGTCGTGGGTTCGAATCCCATCTCCTCCACCAGATGCTTGCGAGGGATCAAATGCGAGTGGTCTTGTATGTATTGAAGTCGCAGCGAGGCGGCAGACGTTACATCGGCATTACGAACGATCTCGCGCGGCGGCTGCGAGAGCACTCTGATCGGAAAACGAAGGCGGGACACATCCTGCGCGCCTTCGCGGTCTTGCATACAGAGGAGTTTCCCGATCATGCAACTGCAAGGAAGCGCGAGAAGTTCCTAAAGAGCGGACAGGGGCGAAGGTGGCTGGACGCACTGGAGACGAGGTCGTGGCCCGCCGGAGGCGGGTAAAGCGGCGCCCACGAGTGGGCTTGTGCGCCTCTGGCGCATTCGAATCCCATCTCCTCCACCACCCTACGTCGCTGCGAGGGGCCGAAGCGATGCGACGCGGCATTGCTGCTCACAGAATGGAGTGAGGCGTTCCGTCTCTTTTCTCTAGCATCTGTTCTCTAATCCCTGATCCGTGGGGGTGTAGCTCAGTTGGGAGAGCGCGACAATCGCAATGTTGAGGCCGGGGGTTCGAGTCCCCCCACCTCCACCACCCTTCGCCCTCGACGCTTCGCTGAAGCGCCGAGGAGCTTCGGGTGGCAAGCCACCCGTGGACAGAGTTGTCAGCGACTGGTTCCACGGGGCGAAGGGTGCCCCTCGTAGCTCCCCGATACTTTCCACGAAGGGGAGCGAAGTGGGGCGACCACTCCCGAAGCAGGCAAGGGGGAGCGCATGAAGTATGTGTACCTGCTCCAGAGTATCAACCACCCAACGCGGCGGTACATCGGTCTGGCATCTGACGTCCGAGCACGGCTCTCGGCTCATAACGCGGGCCAATCTCCGCACACGTCGAAGTACCGTCCCTGGAGGTTGTGCCTTACGCTTGCGTTTGCCGACGGCGAGAAGGCGGCCGCCTTCGAGGCCTACCTCAAGACCGGCTCCGGTTGGGCCTTCGCCAAGCGATATTTTTGGCAGGATGCATTGGGTAGCCAACGATGATTCCCCGTTCCTTTACAGCTTCTCATAGATGATTCACGAGGGGGAGTCGAAGGGCCATTGATGCGTGGGGAGAGCATTTCTATGGAGCGACCCAGAGGCCGTCCTGGATTACGGAACGGGAAGAAATATGCACTGGCCGCGCTTGGGTTGATGTACCTGATCGCGTGGATCTGGGGCATTCCCGCGGTCCACACGAATATCGCAAACGAGACCGTCGGGTACTACTAAGGAGGCTCTCAAGGAGGAACGACGCGATGTCCGAGAAGTGCATCCTTACTTACATTTCGGTGCGTCGTATGTCATATTTCCTCTGGTGACCGTCAATCACTATGATTACCACGTGGCTGGGTTGTGGGGGTGGGGCGGATTCACAGTAGACATTTGGTATTTCAAAGGCACAGCAACCATCTTCGGGTTCACCCAATGGGTATCGTAACGGCAGAGGCAAGCCGTCCCGCATCTAGCTCAATCGCAAGCCTGGGTTCAACCGAATAGCAGCGAACACACCGGATAGCGCGTTTTTCTGGCGTAGCTCAACCGGTAGAGCGCGTGGCTGTTAACCACGATGTTGGAGGTTCGAGTCCTCCCGCCAGAGCCAACGGAGCCGTGGTGTAGCCCGGTTTAACACATCTGCCTGTCACGCAGAAGATCGCGGGTTCAAATCCCGCCGGCTCCGCCAGTATTTTCCGTCATTGGACCGTCCACAGATTACGCAGATATCGCAGATTAGGGGATCAGGCGACAGAAACGCCAAGGTCACGGGGGCAGAGCGGGCGGACCCGATGGCTTGTGGGCGTACTCCGAGATGCCGACCCAAGCCGCGCCGGCTGAGACGGACAGTCTCCCCAGCTTCCCAATCTGTGGAATCTGTGAAATCCGCCGTAGGCGGATGAATCTGTGGATGAGTTGTGCTGATGGCCGGCGTAGCTCAAAGGTAGAGCAGCTGATTTGTAATCAGCGGGTTGGGGGTTCGATTCCTCTCGCCGGCTCCACCATCGCTTTCTGAGCGTACCGGCGACTGCTAAGTAGCACTCAGACGCCCTTTCGTATCCCCACTTGGACACCTGATTTTCCGCTCCGCGCCTCACGCGAAACCCACATGATCTGCGGCCCGACTTCACGGGAGGCTGACGTTCATGTGGTCGCGCAGGACTGTCGCCTCACCCCTGTACGCCGCCAGTTCCGGCGCCGCCCCAACGCCCCGCCTGTCCCGCGACCAAGACCCCGTAAGCCTCGATGAAGCAATCCGCCGTTTCCTTGAGCGCGGCGAAGCCCGCAACCTCTCGCCGCGAACGCTCCAGTTCTACCGCGAGCGCCTGGGCGTCTTCCGCGTCTGGCTTGATGCCGAGCGCCTGCCCACGGTCGCGCCCCACGACCTCACCGCCTCCACGATCCGCAACTTCCTTGCGCACGAACGCGACCGCACCAGCCCCGCCACCGCCAAACACGCCCACGCCGCCCTGAGCGCCCTCTTCGGCTTTCTCGTCAAGGAGCAGGCCGTCCCTCGCAACGTCATGCGCGACGTGGAGAAGCCGCGGACGCCCCGGCGCATACCGTCGCCCCTCACCGCCGATGAGGTGGGCCGGATGCTGGCAACCTGCGGCAAAGGGTTCACCGGGGCGCGCCTCAAGGCGCTGTTGCTGGTCATGGTGGACACCGGCCTGCGTCTCTCGGAGGTGTGCGGCCTGCGGCTCGAAGACGTGTCGCTCGGTGAGCAAACCCTGAAGGTCATGGGCAAGGGCGCCAAGGAGCGCGTGGTTCCGTTCGGCCAGGCGACGAAGGTGGCGCTACTCGACTACCTGGCCCGACGCGGCGAGTCCGTTGCCCACGGCCGCCTCTGGCTCACCGTGTACGGCGATCCCCTGCCCCCGCGCCAGGTTCACAAGCTCCTCGCCGACTGCGGCAAGCGGGCAGGCGTCAACGGCGTTCACCCCCACCGGATGCGACACACCTTCGCCCTGCTCTATCTCAAGCGCGGCGGCGATGCGTTCACCCTACAGCGCGCGCTCGGCCATTCGAGCCTCGAAATGACCAAGCGTTACTGCGCCGTCGCCGACACCGACCTGCGCGAAGCCCACCGCCGAGCAAGCCCCGGCGATCTGTTCACCGCCCACGTCAAGCCCACCACGGGCAGGCGACGCACCCGATGAAAAGATTCCGGGCAGCAATCGGGCTGACGGCCGGGCTTGCGGCGCTGGCGGCTATCCCCTACGCCCTCCGCCTCAAATCCCGCGCCCTCGGATACATCACCAAGTAACCCTCACCTCATCCCGCAATCAGCGGCCAGTCGGCCCCCGGCGTCAACGTGAAATTGTCCACGTGCACTTCCGTCGTCGCCGCGCCCGCGTTGCGGAAGTTGACCACCCGCAACCTCACCAAGCCGCTGAAAGTCGCGTCCGCGATAGCGTTCTGGCAGGCTCCAAGGTATGACCATGCGGCCCCATCATCAGACACGAACAGGTAGGCGTGAGTCGGGCCGAGGATGATCCTGAATCTATACCATGAGACATTATCGAAAGTCGCCACGAACTGCTGAGTCCACGCCGCCGCCGCTGTCTGGAACCAAACGCTGTCGCTAGAGAAGAGGATTTGGAGCAGGTTGGCCCCATTGTAAAATGTGAACTCAAAGCACTCGCGCGTCGTGCCGTCCGTCCCGTCGAATCCGCCCGCCAACTGGTCGAACTTGACCAGAATCTCCGCTGTCACTTCCTTGAGACCAGGCGCGACTGCGAGGCGATACTTGCCTGCGTTGATGTCGGTGCCGACGCCATGAGACGCCAGCAGATGCAACTGCCCGCTAGGGCTTTCCTCGACGGTGCCGGTGCCCACCGTAGTCCAAGTTGTGATGTTATCCCACGGCTCGTCTATAAGCCGGATGCGTCCCCCGTCAATTATTGTCCCGCTGGTTTTAGCCCTATTGAAGTTGGAACCATAGGAACTTATCGAGCCGCTGATTGCATAGAGATCATAGGTCGTGGCCGAAATATCATCGCCTACGGAGACGATGGTGTTGCCTGCGTCCGTGCATAGCCCGTACCCGGCATGACCGCTTGTTGTCACTATGATTCTATTGTTCTTTGTCCTCACGGCCTCGCCGGCATTAACCTCAGCGCCTATCCCGTAGCAGACATTCGTTGCCGAAACCAACTTGATGAAGTTGTCCTCAATGATGGTGGTCGCGTTCGCGTTGCAAATCCCGTGGCAACCAAGTCCTCCGCCGACATTTGGGGTGTAGTCTATGATGTTCCCCCGTATGACTACGTTGGCTTGGTCGCGGACGTTGATGCAGTCCCAACTTGGCTCCCCGGCGGTTTCGGTCTGAAGGAAGATGTTGTTCAGGATTTTCACATCGCTGATTCCAGAATCCCCCAGGAGGATGCCGTCGTAACTGGGGACATGGATGATGCAGTTCTCTATCAGAATGTGTTCGGAGTTGGCGCTGATGGATATCGTCACAGCCACCGTTCCGCCTGCATCCAGCTCAAGCTTGGCGATGTTTATATAATCTCCGGCTAGGACGAGGCCCCCAGGCCCGCCCGCTGGCTTTTTCATCTTGACCGTGCCGAGCGCCTCGGCCATCAGCGAGATGCCGTCTCTCCCTATCGTGACCTGCTCATAATACTCCCCAGGCGGGGCTATCACGACGTACCTGATGACGCTTGAGCTGTCGGTTATGGTGTCAATGGCGGCTTGTATCTCGCCCGAAAGGCCGTCAATTCGCTTGACGTAGATGATGTGACCGCCAGCGAAGGCGTGCTTGTGATCGGCGGGACTCGGCTTCTTTGCGGTGCCTGCCGCCCCGGAACCGTCTAGCGCGGTCGGCGTGGTGCTGCCGTCAACGGTATGGTGGATGCTCGCCTGCGCCGAATCGGTATCGGCGCTTTCGTGGGTGTTGGCCTGCGTGAGCTGCTGCGTCGGCGAGCCGTCGTGGTCATGCTCTTCCGCGTGTACTGTCAGCGCCCGCACCTCGTTGCCGCCGGGGTTGGTAGTGGCGAGGGATGCGCCGCCGCTGACGCTCAGTTTGCCTTCGAGATGGTCGGCCGTCGTGTCATCCGGTGATACCTTGACCTTCCCGTCAAGCATCGCACTGGCGTTCGCCTGGAGCACGTCGTCCACAATGGTAATCGTGCTGCCGTCAACATTGACTTCGAGGCCAGTGACGGGTTCCAACGAGAGACCATCACCCGCCACGTTGGCGGTGAGCCTAGCCGGGTTGACCGCGATTCCTAAACTCGTATTACCCACGAGGTTGATCGCGCCAGCGCCGCTCGAAATGTCGCGCACGACCACCTTAACCCATGCAGTCCCGGTGGGCCAGGTAAACTCCAATCCGGGGCCAACCTGCGTCGTGACAATAGACCACGCCGCCGGGGGCGGGTTGTGGTCAATCGGTACAAGTGTCCCCAAGAGCGTGGTCAAAGTCCGGTCATAGCACAGGAGAACAAGTTGCACACGGTTTCCTGCCAGAGTTCCACTCCGACGGGCGGTCATGCCGACGCCGTATGTCTGTGTGTCCCGAATCGGAAAGGCATAGATGTCGTTGGGGTTTACGTTGGCAATCGCGTAGATACCCCCCTCGGTGCTCTCCACCGTGCGACCACCAATCTGAAGGCAAGCACTTCCTGCCACTGAATCACTAATGATCCGGCTGAACGTAACCGGGCCGTATGAAGCGCCCCAGTAGGCCCAGGTTCCCGCAGGCTGTTCGACGCCAAAGATGGAATCGAAAAGCATGTTTTCGGGAATCGGCCCGCGAGACCCTAGGGTCCCCGCCGCCAACCCAGGAACGGTGTCGCCGCGCATATAGTCCGTACCGACGCCGACGGCCCCTGAGACGGTCGCCAAGGGCAAGGTCTCGGAAGGCGTCTGCGGCTCTCCGGGTGCGCCAGTCGTGCCCGCCACCCCTCGCACCCCCGCCGGGCCGGTCGCGCCCGCGCCGCTTGCCATCTGCACCCACTCGCGCTTGGCATTCTCGAAAATCTCCCAAACCCGCCCCGCACGAGTCTTACGGTGACGAAATGCCATCAACCGCCCGGCGTCGTCTTGCGCGACAAACGCAGCCCCATGCGCGACGTCGAGTTCGGCCATGAGCGCCCGGTGCTCCGGGGACTGCTCGCGGAACCGCAATAACGCCGGCAGGTGTGGCTTGCCCGTTTTGCTGGAGGTGGTCAGTCTCATCTCATCGCACCTCTCGCGCGCAGCAAGCTCAATAAACCACACCGCCACAGACACAAGCGCGAAACCAATGCCCTCCAACCTTCACGCCGCGAAACGTGGCCTGCGCGAGTCTCCGGTTTTCTCGCGGCAGCCGACTGCGCCCGCAACTGCCGACGATGACGAGAGACCCGCTCCCGATTCGCCATTACCTTCCGCGTAGCCATGTCAGCCAATCCTTCCGTTACTGCGACCGCCGCGCCGGAGCCGCCCCGGCCTTTACCCGCACCGCGCGTAGCGCGCGATCACTCTCGCGCTGTCTCCGGTTCGCTTTCCGCTTGAGGCGCGCCCGTTCGATCTCGCGTCTCCCCGCATCCTGCGCCGTCTCCTCGATCATGGCCGTCTCTCCTCGCTAGAAATACTGAAAGTCCTGGCTCGCGCTCATATCGTCTCATCCCCGTACTCGTAAACCTTCGGAGGCGGCTCAAAAGCCGCCTCGCGCGCCCTGATGATTGCGGGAGTCCTGCCAACGGGGATCTCGAAGTCCGCCTCCTGCGCCCGAACGTCGTACATGAGGCGATTGAGAGCCTGCGTCATGGCGTCAACCTGATCGTCGTGCGACCCCTTGTCGAAGGCCGAACATTCGGCGATGAAGTCCTGCACCCAGGGATGCCGCTCCGGCGGCGGCAGGTACACATTGCCGCCCTCAACCATCGGCAGTATGGCCTGCGCCCGCCCGCGCTTGCTGCGATCCCCCCCGCCTTCCTTGGGGCTGACCGGCACCAACCCCGATATTTCCCGGTGCAAGGCCGAGATGATGGCCGGCCCGTTGGCCGCCTTCTCAATGAGCCTGAGCGTCGCTCGCGGCCACTTTGCGACGAATCCCCGCAAGGCGCGCAACGTCTCGACAAAGTCCATGCGCTCACGCAACTGGTCAAGCAGGTAACAATCGGCCCAACGACGCCCCCAGGCTTGCATGACAACGTAATCGCTGGTATCTTCGCCCTCGAAGGCGCAGTCCACTGAGATCAACTGCTCTTGCAGGTCGTCGGGTATGCGGTCGTAGAAGCGCCACCAATGCGCCTTGATAAGCGCTCCTTCGGGCGGCGTCGGCGTCCCCATGTATTCCGCTTCCCAGGCCGCCGAACCAACATCGCGCCGCAACTCCTCCAGTGTCGGCAAGCCGAACCGCGTCGGGCACAATGGCGCCCCCGCGTCGCGCCCTACCGGGTCGGGCTGGCCCGCGGGTAGGCCGCAGGTCGCGTTGCGCCGGTCGCGTTCGTCCTGGGTTTCGCCCAACGCCGGCAGTCGCAAGACCTGCCACCGTTCGCCACCCTCGGCCAGCAATCGCGCGCAGAGGTCGTCCCGGTGCCAGCGCGTGTTGATGATGAGAATGGCCCCGCCCTCCCAGATGCGCGGGCGAAAGGTGCCGCGATACCAGTCCCAAACCGTCTCGCGCACCGTCTGCGAACACGCCGCCTGCCACCCGGAGTAAGGATCGTCAATGATACCGAGCATCGTCCCGTGCCCGGTGATCGCACCACCCACGCCGGCCGCGAGCAATTGCCCCCGATGCGGCGGTGCCAACTCCCACAAGCCCACCGCGCGGCTCAACGGATGAACGCGAACCTCGGACAGCTCGGCGAACTCCGGGGACTCCAGGATTCCCCGCACCTCGCGGCTCTTTGACTCGGCCAGCGTTGCCCCGTAAGAACACAGCAGCACCGGCTCATGCGCCCGCTGCATCAACCAGAAGGCAGGCAGGCGCACAGAAGCGAGTTCCGACTTCCCGTGCTGCGGCGGCGCCAGAATCATCAGCCGCTTCACGCGCCCCTGCACAACGCCGTCAAGGGCGTTGGCGATAACCACGTGCGCCGGATCCGCCGCATACTCCGGCTTGGTGAAGGTCGTAAACTCAAGCAGGCGGCGGCGCGCAAGCTCGCGCGCGACCTGCCTAAGCTCGCGCTTCGCCAGTTCGCACTCGATCTGCGCCAAGATCGCCTCGGCCGTCGAGGGCGCGCCTAAGCTCGTCTCGTTTCCGCAGCAATTCATCGGTGGTCAACCCCTCAAGTGCCGTGTCCCGCTGCTCGTGAATCTGCGTCGGCTGGCCGCGCAACAGCCGCGCCTTGTCCGTCGCAATCGCCGCGTCCGTCACCAGTCGGCCCGCCGGTATGTCGGCGCTCGCGCCGTTCGCCCGCTCCAGAAGTTTCCAAGCCATCGCCTCAAAAGCCGCAGCAAGGTCGCTACCGCATTGAACGCGCAGCACCTCCACATCGGCGTTTGGCGGGTGGTCGCGCCAGAAGGCCACCGTGCGCCTGGGAATCCCCGCGTCGCGGGCAGTACGGGCGAGGTTCCCGCCGTTCGCGTCAAGTGTCGCCAACGTCTCAGCCTTCTCCCGGTCGGAGTACGATCTGCACCGGCGCTTTTTCGGTGGCAGCCCCTCGCCCTTCATTCGAGTACCCCCGCGCCCGCGAACAAACCCAGGTCGGCGGCGTTCGGTGTGACCCGCGCCGAACCGCTTGTGGCGATGACCGCCCGGCGCGGGACGGCCCTGCGCCGCTGCGGAGGCGACCACGCCGACGGCCGCACTTCCTCGCCTTCGGGTTCGCGCGGCGCCCACGAGAGAGACGGCACATTGCGGCCTTCCAGCCACGCCTGCCGCTGGTCGAGGTTCGTCCAGGAATACCACCAGAGGTTAGCCCGGCGCCCGTCCTGGCGTCCAAGCGAAACGGCGAAGCCGTGACCACGCAGGTCTTTGAGCCTGCGCTGATACTGTGCAATCAGGCCCCCGCCAGGCGCCGTCATAATCTCGCCGTTTGAGTGCTCCCGCCCGTCGCTTAACAGGCTGAGGATGCGGCCCGCTTGTGTCTCGCGGGCGGGGTTCATGGTTTCGCCCCCGTTGCCCGTCGTTTGCTGGCCCCTGGCCCCGCGATGCGCCGTTCTGTGCGTTTCGCCAATCTGCGCCGCAGGTCGGTGAGGTGCCTCAGTTCGTCTTCGGTCGGGTTGGCGCTGTTGGCGCAGCGCGCTTGTAGCTCGTCGGCTTCGCGCTTCTCCGCCAGCTCATGCAGGCGGTCAACCGCGTCGGCGATCTCGCCGGGCGGAACCGTCACCGTGCCGTCGCCCAAGCCAGACTCGATCTCCGGCAGGAGCGCGCGCACGTCGGCCTGTTGGTCGGGCGAGAGCTGCGCCCAAGCCCCTTCGAGGAAGGTGCGAAGCTGTTCCTGCGCCCATGCCCTCGCCGCCGCCGCCCGGTCAACCTCGGCTATCGCCACCACCTCGGCGGGAGTCAAGGGAGCCGGTAGCAGGAGACGCAGCCGCAGGTCAACCTCAACGGTCGCGCCGTCAGTGCCCGGCCCTATGCGTAGAATCGTCGCCGGTAGCATCTGCCGTCACCTCTGCCTTTCCGCCTGGCAGGTAGAGTTCATGCCACCCCGCCCCTTGGCGGGAAGGTGGCGTGAACCGTTGTTCATGCCAACCCTATGGAGGGGGTACGGGGGAACCATTTTGGCATGAACAAACCTGGCATGAACTTGGCATGAACCTTGGCATGAACTGGTTTTCTTACTCATCGGAAGGCCCCAAAAGTGACCCCTCTGGCAAGGCATAAACGGGCCTGGTGTGCGGCCCACTTTTCACCATGTCCCCCTGCGACAACATGGCCGCGATGTGGCGCGCCACGGAACGCTCACTCATGCCCATAGCGCCGCCGATAATGACAAGCTCAGGTCGCGGCACAGGCCCCCGTCGCAGGCGCCGGAGTGCGGGATCGCGGAACCTGTCGAGCGCGTGGTCGGCTTCGGCGCCCTCGTCAACCCAACCGTCAAAGACCAGGCCGGGTTTGCAGTATTCGTCGGCTTGAATCCGCACCTTGAATGGCGGCAGCTTGCTGCGAGCGCGCGGCTTATTGTCGCTGACAACGAAGACGCCGGGCGCGATCTCGTCGCTATCTAGGAACACATCGCAGGCTGCCAGCAGCGCACCCGAACCTCGCAGGCGGCTACTCGCATCGTCGCCGCCCAAGCCCATGCGCTTCCGCAGGTGATGACACACAAAACAGGCCGTCCCCTGGCGCCGGAAGTTGCGCAGCACCGCGAGCGCGGCGCCGATCTCAGCCGAGCTGTTCTCATTCACCCCGGCGATGAAAGACGCCCACGGATCGAGAACAAGCAACGTCGGCTTGCAACGGCGCACCAGCGCCGTCAACCACCCCAAGCCTTCGGGTTCGGCGAGACTTAGCCCCTTCATGCTGGCGAGGTGGAAGGGCGTGTCGGCGGTCGCGCCGTAGGCACTCGCCGCCGACGCTATGCGTGGCGCGAGGGTCGGCAGCCCCGTCTCTTCGTCAACGAAAAGGACAGGCCCCTGCGTCACCTTGAACTCGCCCAGGAAGTTCCTGCCGGTTGCAACCGCGACCGCCAAGGACAGGGCGAGAAAGGTTTTGGCCTTGCCGGGGTCGGCGCCCACGACCGCGAGACCCCCCGACGGCACAAGCTGGTCGCACACCCAAGTAAGCGGCGGCGCCGTCACAATCTCTTGCCAAGTCGGTAACTGCTGGTCGTTATCTTCGGCGTCGAGTCCCGCCTGCGTTTCCTCCAGCAGACCGCGGAAGGCGTTCACGTCGCCGCCTTCCGCCATCGCCGCCTGCATTTTGAGTGCTTGCTCGTAGGCGAATCTTTTGCGCTGGAAACTCCTCACAATAGTCGCGTAGCGTCCGACCGAAGCCGCCGTGGGCACTGCATCCAGGAGGCGAGCAAGGTATATCTGGCCGCCGATCTGTTCAAGCAGGCCCCGCTCGCGCAGGCGCTCGCCGAGTATGACCACATCTACGGGTACGCCATCATCGGCGAGGTCGCACACGCCGGCGAACACAAGCCTATGCGTTTCATGGTAGAAACTGGCCGACGTGAGCAGGGAGCGCGCCTCACCTATGGCGCTTTTTTCCAGTATCATCCCGCCCAAAACTGCCTGCTCTGCCTCGTCGCTGAAAAGCGGCGCGTAGGGCGGCGCGTCGGCGCGTTCGGGCGCGGCTTGTCGTTCCTTGATTTTCATCGGCGGCTTCGGTCAGGTTTGGGTTCCCGGTCGCGCTTGACGCGCTCGATCTCATCGGCGGTGAAGAAGCGCCAGCCGCGCGGGTCGCGGCGCGCGTTCAGGATGCCTCTGGCGCACCAGGCGCGGATAGTGTCCGCGCAGACACCGAGCGTCCGCCCCGCCTCGCCAACTGTTACCAGCCGCCCCTCGCTCATTGCCATCGCCTTTACCTCCTTGCGCTTGACGCCTTGGACTTTCTATGACATTATATTAGCATAACTGACGATGGTTCTCACGCATGAAGTCGAAATACTTATCGAGGCTACGTCTATGACTGACACGCGCCGAGAGTCCGCGAAACGAGGTCCTGCGGATAAACACCTGTGGAAGGTGGCTTGCGATCTGCTCAACGGTGATGCGCCGATTCCGACGAAACGCCGGGCCGCGCCCAAGCGCGAACCGGGGCTGATGACAATGGCCCTGCTACGACAGCAGTACGACGTGGTGAGCGCAGCTCAGACTGACCCCGCCCGACAGGTGGCGAAGCGCCTGCGCCTACAGGACATCGGTCTCGACGATGTAAAGCGACTGCGGTGGCTCCTGGACACGTACCTTCGGTATCAGGCCGCCCCGTCGGATCGCAAGCCCAGCGACGCCGCGCGCCCTCCGTGGCCGCCCAACCCTTCGTCCGACGAGTGGAACGCGACCTGCCACGAACTACTCCCGCGCCTGCGGTCATTCAAGGGTGCCATTGACGCTATGGAGCGCGGGTTCGGCACAGACCATACTCGCCGATTCCTCTCCGGCCTGTTGCTGGCCGCGCCACAGACCCTTGAGGACGCCTGCCTGTGCCTGCTTACCGCGTTCCTCTTGCACCGCTACCCGCGGGCGCGCATAGTCCCCTGCCTCGCCTGCAATCGGTTCTTCGTCGCCTCCCGGAGCAACGCCAAAGTGTGTTCATTCCGCTGCAATCAGAGGCTTTGCCGCGCGAACCAAGACCCCGAAGCGGTGAAGAAGCGGAATGTGCAGTATAAACGGGATCAGCGCGTCCGCGAACGCAAGGCGCGCGAACAAGAGGAGACGGCGCAGCGCCTGCACCGGAAGAGTATCGAGATACGCAACCACGTTCTAAGTCACGGCGAGAACATCCGCAGATGGCCCGACGAAGCGCAACGGCGCCGGGGTATCGCCAAATACCTCTCGGATCCCGTTGGGGCGCAGGGACTCGCGCAGGTGCTGACCGAATACCACTACGCGCCCGACGAGATCGAGGCCGGTATCCGATTGTTGCGGGAAGGCGATGCGCCCAAGTCGAAGTTTCGGAAATCCATCCGGGACGAAAGCGAGGCATGACACCCCAAGGGCCGCGAGCGATCCGGGATTCAACCCCGGTGCGCCAACTCGAAAGGAAACTCCACCGCCAGTCCCTTTCCCCGAACCTGTGGGAGGTTCTGTAGGCCGACGAGGTGGAGGTTATCGGCGTCTGGAAATACACGCCAGTTGAAGGATTGTCGGGGTCCGACCGACAAGGAGGCCTATTGTGAGGTCGCAGTTGAGGATTGTTCTAATGATCGCTGCGTGTTTGGCGGTGCTCGCGTGGCTGTGGTTCGGTCCGGGGCGATACTACTATCGCGGGAGCGCGACCGACGCGGTCTTTTTCCGCATTGACCGCATTACCGGACGCCTCTATGTGGCAGACCCAACCACCGATGGCTGGAAACGTCTGCCACTACGCCGACCCACTCGGCAGCACATCTCCCCACCGCGCGGATGACCCCCTCTGTGCCCTCATTTTCGCCCCCCACAAGCCCCTGAGAGGCATTGGGTGGGGCGGCAAGCCGGTGGGTGCGGAACCCCGCCAGCCCTCGCCCCGGCACCCCAGGCGCGGCGATCTGATGCCCCGCCAGGATGCCGTTTTCTCTGCATAGCCAACAATTCAGCCGGGCGGTCGCGGCGTTGCCATACCTATACACCGCCCCCGGCCTCAGCCGCCTACCTTCAACCCACGCACCTTCGCCGCCAGGTCGCTGTCGAAGACGTGCAGGTAGATGCTGGTCGTGCTGACGTTAGCATGGCCCAGGATGCGCTGCACGTCGGCCAGGGTGAACCCGCGCCGCAATAGCTCGCTCGCCCCGCTGTGCCGCAGCGTGTGAGGGTGAACCCGGAACCCGATCTCTGCCCGTTCGCCCAACCGGGCGACCAGGCCGCGCACATAGGCCGATGATACCGGCTTGCCCTCCAGGGTGCAGAATAACGTCTGCGCCCCCTGCGGCCGCACTTCCAGCCACGCCCGCAGTATCTCGGTAGTGTAGGCGTCGAGGTACACCGTGCGATCCTTGGCGCCCTTGCCGCGCCACACGTGGGCCGTGCCCTCGCTTGGGTTCACGTCGCGTAGTTTCAGGCCCAAGGCTTCGCTCACCCGCAGGCAGCACGGCTTGTAGAGCATGGCGAGCAGCGCCCGGTTGCGCCGGCCCGTGGGATAGCGACGCCTTGGCAACGCCAGGAGCCTCTGCGCCTGCTCGTCGGTCAGAACTCGCGGCAGCCTCTTCGGTCGCATGATTGGCACCCCTTTCCGTTCCCTCGTGGATAGTTACGCTTTTGCCTCTTACCGTAATTCTATCACACATCATGGGCGGTGTCAATGCCTAAACGTAACTATTTCGCAGGAAGCGCCCGACGGCGCACCTGCGGCCCCTTTCGTGCCCCGGCCAGGGGCGAAGGCAGGCACAGGTATGCCGCCGCCGCGAGCGCCCGCCAAAAAGCCGCGCTGTGGGCCTCTAGGAAGCCCTGGAAGCCCTGGGAGGCACTTATACCCCTCGGCCTACCTGGGCGCGCCACAGCGTCAAGCTACGCGCAGCCCTGACCCGTCCTTGCATTGCATCGCAATGTAAACCGCGCCGCCGGTTGCCCAACGTGCGCGTTCTGTACGTACCTCCTCGTCCGCTGCACGCGCGGAGTCCCCGGCCATATCTCTGCCCGCCTGCCCGATCACGCCGATAATATATCCCAAGCCGCAGAAGGAGTCCGCATCACCGCCGCCGAACCTCTGGCCCTAACCGTGCAAGGTGAGGCCCAGTCATGCCGCGAGCGACGAGAGGCGGTTCGCTTGTCTCTGGCACAGCACACACCATTGGCGCGTCGGCGCGGCAGTCCTTGCCTTGCACGGTTGGGACCGCTTCTCCCCGGCGCGCCATCATTCTGTCGGCAAAGGAGAAGCATCATGGCCGCGAAGACGAGTAGGAAGTCCGGCAGCAAGCAGCAGGTCGAGCAGCAGCGCCTTGAGCAACGCCTGGGGCGCGTCATGGCCGCCTTGCTCGAAGGGAAGGTGGAGCGCGAGGCGAAACTGCCCGGCCTCAGCGACACCGAGAGTCAAATCTTCTGGTACGGGTTCGGCTGCGCCCGCGACCACCTGGCGCACCTCCTGGGATCCATCTGCGACCACCTTGGCGATGGTTCGTTTGCGCCCGGCCTGCGCCCCGGCGATGCCTTGCCCTGGGACAAGGCCCCGGCATGACGGCTGACATCAGGCCACGCGACCAATCTGCGGGAGAGTTCGCGCGAGTAGGGGTTGACCTGCTCTCGCCGCATGGCGTCCTGCTGCGCTGCCAGGTGTGCGGCTCCGTGTGGTCGGCGTGGGTGCGCAGCCAGGGTTTTACCCCGAATTATTGGCGCTGCCCGAAAGGATGTAACGGCGGCGACCACTACAGGTATGACCCCTGGAAACACGCCGCGGGGGACCCGATGCCATGACGAGCCAGGAATCCGCAGTAACGGGTGACGCAGCGCGCGCCCTGGCCGGGACGCCCCCCGTCTCGCCCGGCCAGGGGCGTTACCCGATCACCCCAAGCGACCTCACGGCCCTACACGAGCAGGGCTTGTACCTATGGGCGCCCAATCTGCGTGAGTTGCGCCGACGCGACCGCAGCGACCGCGTGCGTGTGCGAATCGAGCGCGTCCCCGCCGATCTGCCCAAACCAAGCTCGCCAAAGACCTTCGCCGAAGTGAGTAGCACCGAAGGGGTAAAGGAATGGGGCGCGGACGCACCTGAGCGGCGGCGACTGACGGCAGGGGAAAAGAACGAACGACTTATGGCTGAGGCGCGCAAGGCGCGCGAGCTTGACCAGGGGCGGGAGGCGCAATTCCAACCCTCGCCGCCGCCGCCCGTCACGGTTGTAAGCGCCAGCGGACCCGATCATGCAGACAATGACCTTGCTGCGCTCAAGGCCGAGAACCAGCGATTGCGAAAGCTGCTGACGGCCATCACCGAGGAGTTAGGGTTGCAGGTGCATTGAGGTGGCAGGGTTCACATCATGCCGACACATGGAAGAAGGAGATAGCAGGCAGGGCGTTGTAACCTTGCTGCGGCTGACGGATCATCTGCGTTTCGCGCGGCGCGACTTGGACATCTGATTTGTCGCAAGTGAGGTCGAGGGACGGGCGTATAGGTCGCAGTCAGATGCTCGTTATGAGCATGAATCGCACCCCGCCATCGCCGCCGCACCCTGGCGATGCTCAAACGATTTGTAATCAGCGGGTTGGGGGTTCGATTCCTCTCGCCGGCTCCACCATCGCTTTCATGCCCCGGGCCGGGCACTGCTTTCGGGTCTTGCCGCGGATTGACGCGGATATTCGCCGATCTCGCATCAAGCGAAGTGAGATCGGGCGTGGCTTCGCCGACCCCGCGCCCAATGTTGGGCGCGGCTTCGCTGAAGCCGCGATGGTGTCGCGCGGTTAGCTTGCCCGCAATAGCCGCCGCGGCGACGGCGCGGCGACCCCGCGCCCGGGACCATTTCGGGGGTGGGATGTGCCGGGGGCGGGAGTCGGATGGCTAGGTCTCCGCAGCGCGGAGACCGCCACGGCGGCCCGATTGATCGGGCCTAGCCGCCCGCATGCCCGAGATCGTGATCACTTCAGAGCCGCGCCGTCGGTAAGCCTGAGTGCCTGGTGCCGGGGGCGGGAGTCGGACCCGCATGCCCTTTCGGGCCGAGGATTTTAAGTCCCCTGCGTATACCATTCCGCCACCCCGGCAGACGAGATGACAGATAACAGACGACAGATGACAGAACACAAGCGACGGGCCAAGAATAGCACCCGGGAGACGAAAGTTCAAGGGCGGGAGGCCGCGGCATCCGTGGGGTCGCACAGCTGGCTTTGAGCCCGCGGAAGGGGCATGCCCCCCATCACAACCGCATGTTGCTCTGCGCTTGTCGAACAGGGCACCTCTGTATGGTAGTGGGCTCGCCGCGGTGTCCCTACGTGGGTGCGATCTCGAGGAACGAATGGAAGGGGGCGTTTATCTCGTAGCGACGAGGCCGGCCACGCTCCTCAAACAACCTGCGCGCAAGAACGGCGTTCTTCCGCTGCTCCTCCTCGTCCTCGGAGAAGACGAACTCATTCTCTCTGACCTCTGGGCCAAGGAACGAGACCCTCACGAGGTGGCCGATGACCATCTCATAGCCATCAGGGGTAATCCCGGCTGCCCTGAGTATCCCGCAGACCTGATCGTGAGACAGCACCTGGGGCATTCCTGCAAACTCAAAGACAACGGCCTCCATGACCGGCAGCGTTATGCCATTCTCAACCTGAATGGTATCCAGTGCATACTGCGAGTACTGCTTTTCAGCTTCTAGAACGTCCTCTTCCTCGACGCGGGTATGCCTGCGGTTGACCGCAATCGCGACGGCTGCGTTTGCGATGAACACAATGTCCCTCGGCCTAGGAAGTATGCGGTCGGAGAGGTATTCTCGCGTTGGCTGGCCCCGCACGGACTCGCAGAAGAACTTCGACCACAAGTCCTCAGCAGGAACCCGTCCGCCGTGAGACGCGACGAAGCGCTCCTCCAATACGCGAAGGAGCAGGTCACGGTCCTTCCAATAGAGCCTCGAGTACGATATCTTGTCCGGCTCACGAGCAACCCTCATGACATTATCAAAGATGTCGCTCCTGAGGAAGACGGTTAACGTGAGGTTAACCGACTGACGCCACGCATCGCGTTTTGCAAAGTCCGCCGGCACTCGCCGGGCGGCGCTCAGCAATCCCAGCAAGAGATCCGCCAGTAGGGGGAGGTCACCGCGCTTGTCCCACCCTTTATCGAGGTTGTCTACGAGCACCGCCACGCGCTGCCGCGTCGAGAGGATGCGACCAAGAAGCCCGCGGAGATCGCGTAGAACCCCTTCGTGGAGTGCTTCGGATATGGCTACTCGGGATGCTTCTATCTTGTCACCTGCGTCTAGCCGACAGAGCGCGTCAACGCATCGCTCCAGTCGTATTGAGAAGTCTTCGCTGAGGAGACCATTTTGCCTGGAACGCAAGTCCAACAAGCGGTCCTCGTCCGAACCAGGACTGCAACCTCCACGCTTGTCCGCTATCCAGTCTGCGGTTGTCTTGGCAACCTCGGTGTATATCAGGAATTTCCACAGGCTCTCGACCAGATAGCCTTTGGTGTCCCGCTCCTCGTATCGCTTCAACAGGCGCACGAGTGCATCCACCTCATAGCCCACGGGCTTAACCACACACACCAAGTTCCTCTTATCCCCGCGGAGCACTGACGCAATCCTCAACAGATTAGCGGTCTTGCCCGATCCCTTCCTGCCCGCGAAGATGGTATGGCGACCGTTCAGTGCCTCGTCATAGGATGATGTTTCAACGAAGTAGTCATTCAGAGCCTCTTGTTCATTCTCGGCGAGATGCTCTCCGAAGCGAAATGATCTTAGTTCCGTCGCCAGTTCCATCGTCGCCAGGTGCGGCGTGACCTGAACCTGCTGCTGAAGGTGGATCCGCTCGACCATTTGCAGCCACGGTTCAGCCTCCTCAACGCACTGCCTGCCAGTGGAGTACCGACGCAACAGGTGGCGGTAGTCGATCGGTGCCTCGTAGTCGTCCTCAACGAGCATCAGCAATGGCTTCTCCAGGCCGTGCGCAAGGCCGGCAACGAAGGCATATCGCGCATTGTGCATGCGCGCCCCCTCGCGTTTGGCTCCCGCCAAATGAACAAGCACGCCGAGCGCTGCGTATATCTTCTGTGCATACCACGATAGAGCCTGAACCCTTGACTCGGAAGGGTCATCAATCACGCATGGCACTCCGGCCTGCTCCAGCGTCTCAATGCAGCCATCCAGCCGTCTGCTCGGCGTGGTGTCGTGTCGAGTCTTCAGGTAGAGCAGCACCCGCCTGTCGCCCGGGTACAGGCTCGGCTGGATGGAAGTGGTGAAGATGGAACTGCCCAGGTCCAGATGGGGCTGCTCCTGGAGAAACTTGTGGACGACGTCCGTCCAATTGCGATACGGCGCATAACCCACCGTAGTCAGCAGCTCAAGTTGATCGTACTCTCTCTTGGAGTCGGCAAGGGTTGTGTCGAGGACAAGCCACGTTCTCTTTCCTCGGCCAATGGCATACCCCAACTCAAACATCACGTTCGGATTTATCCCCGTGAGGTCCGCCAAGAAAATGTCCGCCAGCTGGATCGAGCGGCAGATCTCGTCGATGATCAGCTTGCCGCTGACGCGGCAGTCCTCCCAGCTATTCACGCGAATCTGTGCCCCGCGATTAATAGCTTCGATAGCCGCGTTCATCGCTTCGGGTATCGTACCGGGCCGTGACGGATATGCAAAGAAGCCTATCGGAACATTGCTCATGGTTCCCCCCGGATCCCAACGCTGAGTGCAGACCCGAAGTCTGGGGGCAGGAGGCAACTTCCTGCCCTACGGGTGCTCACACAGCCGAGGGCGGCTGCGCTCCATTCCGAAAGCACGCCCCCAAGATGATCGCTTCAACGGGCCTTTTCCATCATTTCATCTGCGTCAATCCGCCTTCGCCAAGGCTTCGGCGGACAAGTCTGTGTTAATCTGCGGTTAGTATCGTATCCCTCACGGGCACTTGCTATATCCGCACGAGCGGCAGACGAGGCAGCCCTCGGCGATCTCCAGCGTCCCGCCGCATTCCGGGCACTGCGGGCACAGGCCCAAGAGGTCGCTGACGTCGTGGTGCGCTTCCCCGCGCCGGCCGGGGTCGCCGCCGACGCAGTAGCGCTCGATCGCCTTGGCGATGGCGTCGGCGCAGGAGAGGATCTTGCCCCCGTTCTCCCACGACACGTTGGGGCAGCGGTTGCCCTTGAGCTGGTCAACAACCGATTCCGGCGCCACCCCCGAGCGCAGCGCCAGGGAGATGAGCCGGCTCACCGCCTCCGCCTGGGAGGCCTGGCATCCGCCCTGCTTGCCCATCGAGGTGAAGACCTCGCTCAACCCGCACTCGTCCTCATTGACGGTGATGTACAGATTGCCGCAGCCGGTCTTGGTCTTGTAGGTCGCGCCGTGGGTGACCTGCGGGCGCGGGCGCGGAGTGATGTGCTGGCCGGCGCGAGTTGCCGGGTCGGCTGCCGCCCCCTCTTGCTTGCCCGCGGTCAGCACCTGCTCCTGACGACTGGCATCGCGATACACGGTAACCCCCTTGCACCCCAGCCGGTAGGCGAGCATATAGACCGAGCGAATGTCCTCCGGCGTCGCCTCCTGGCGGAAATTGACGGTCTTGCTCACCGCATTGTCGGTATGCTTCTGGAAAGCCGCCTGCGTGCGCACGTGCCACTCGGGCGAAACATCGTAGGCGGTCACGAACAGCCGGCGCACCTCTTCGGGTATATCCGCCAGCTCCTGGATGGTCTTGTGCTGCGAGATTCCCTCCATCAGCGCCTCGGAGTAGAACCCGCGCTCCTTGGCGATGCGCTCGAACAGCGGGTGCACCTCCAGCAGCCTCTGGCCGTCGAGGATGTTGCGGGTGAAGACCACGGCGAAGAGCGGCTCGACGCCGCCGGAGCAGCCGGCGATGATGGACAGCGTCCCGGTGGGGGCGATGGTGGTGATGGTGGCGTTGCGCATCGGCTCCTGCGCCCCCGCATGAATGCTCTGCTCGCTGTTGGGGAAGGGGCCGCGCTCGCGGGCGAGCTCGACCGAGGCGGCGCGGGCCTTTTCGCGGATAAACTCCATGAGCTGCTCGCCGATGCGCAGGGCCTCCTCGACGTTATAGGGCACCCCGAGCCGGATGAGCATGTCGGCGAAACCCATGACCCCGAGGCCGATCTTGCGGTTGCCCTTGGTCATGTGCTCGATCTCGGGCAGCGGGTAGCGGTTCTGATCTATCACATTGTCGAGGAAATGGACCGCGCGGGTGACGACATCGCCGAGGTGCGCATAGTTTATCTCGGGGCCCGATGGCGTGTCCTTGACCATGCGCTCGAGGTTAATGGAGCCCAGGTTGCAGGATTCGTATGGCAGCAGCGGCTGTTCGCCGCAGGGGTTGGTGCTCTCGATCTCGCCCAGCGCCGGGGTCGGGTTGTCGCGGTTGATGCGATCGAGGAAGACGACGCCGGGCTCGCCATTGCGCCAGGCCATGTCCACGATAACATCGAAGACGTGGCGCGCGGAAAGGGTGCGCGCGCTCTGGCCGGTGCGCGGGTTGATGAGCTGGTAATCGTCGCCCTGCTCGACCGCGCGCATGAAGTCCTCGGTGATGCCGACGGAGATGTTGAAGTTGGTGAGCACCGCGGGATCCTGCTTGCAGGTGATGAACTCCAGGATGTCGGGGTGATCCACCTTGAGGATGGCCATGTTGGCGCCGCGGCGGGTGCCGCCTTGCTTGACCGCCTCGGTGGCGGAGTTGAAGACCTTCATGAAGCTCACCGGCCCGGAGGCGATGCCGCCGGTGGAGGCGACGCGATCGTTCTTGGGACGGATGCGGCTGAAGGAGAACCCGGTGCCGCCGCCGCTCTGATGAATGAGCGCGGTGTTCTTGATGGCGGTGAAAATGGATTCCATGGTGTCGGCGATGGGCAGCACGAAGCACGCGGAGAGCTGCTGCAAGTCGCGGCCGGCGTTCATCAGGGTCGGCGAATTGGGCAGAAAATCGAGGCTCGCCATGAGCTCATAGAAGCTCAGGGCGACGCCTTCGACATCCACCGCGGGGTTGTACTTGCGATCGGCTCCCGCGATGTCCACCGCGACGCGCCAGAACATCTGCTCCGGCGTCTCGATGGGATTGCCGTCGGCATCTTTCTTCAGGTAGCGGCGCTCGAGCACGGTCAGGGCGTTGTCGTTAAGCTGGGGCTGCATCAGTCGCTGCATCTGTTGCTCCTCGTTGAGTGTTGCTTGGTCATGGGCTTTGCTTGGCCAGGCTGCGGATCTCCTCCAGGAACGAATCCACGTCGCGGAATTCCTTGTACACCGACGCAAATCGCACATACGCTACTTCGTCCAACTGTCGCAGGCGCTCCATCACCATCTCGCCGATCTGCCGCGCCGGAACCTCGGTCGCCAGCCGATCGCGCAGCGCCCCCTCGACCTCGTCGGCGACGCGCTCGATGTCTTGGCGCGACACCGGCCGCTTCTCACACGCCTTGGTGACGCCGATCATGATCTTGTTGCGATCGAAGGGCTCGCGGCGGCCGTCCTTCTTGATGACAAACAGCGGCACCTCCTCAGGCCGCTCATAGGTATTGAACCGCCGGCCGCAGCTTTCGCACTCGCGGCGCCGGCGGATGGCTGCACCATCCTCGGCGATCCTGGAATCAACCACCCGGCTCTCGGGGCTATGGCAAAACGGGCATCTCATCGCTGCTCACACTCAACCTCGCCGACCTCGTTATCGGCGTGCCCGCGACCTCCGGCCACCTCGACTACCGCTTCAGGAAGTCCGGCAGACGCTGCCACTTCACGGCGCCGCCCTCGTACACTATCAGCGCCCGATCGCGGCTGTGGTGCCGGCATAACAGAAGAATTCCCCGCTCCTCGGCTTCGCGCCGAACGAATGGCGAAGGGTCGGCGCGGACATAGTCATAGCTCGTGTAGCTGCCGTCGTGCGGCCGGTCCTTCGTGCGATCGCTGGGGCACACCAGCACCTCGCTGTCCCTGACTGGCAGTTGCGCCGGATAATCTCCGTGATCATCGCGGGCTTTCTCCAGGGCAAGGGCCAGTTGCTTCAGATTGCTCGTGCATTGGGTGCGCGCGGCAGCTCCTCGAACCGCCCCTATGATCGAAAACAGCAAACCCACCAGCAGGCTGATGATTACCAAGACCACCATCAGCTCCACCAGCGTAAAGCCATGTCTGGAAAACGACTTGTTCATCCGATCTGAGACCCGCGCGCCGAGGTCTGCGCAGGCCCGTGTCCTTTTTCTTCCCTGCCAGGCGCTGCCACCCCCGTATCTACTCATGGCTATCTATATCTGGGGGCAGGGCGGATAATATCACACAATATGTTGTGTGTCAATAGGATTATACCACTTCTTCATAAAAAACCATTGAGGGGCTGACCGGATCGGGCTGGTGCGGACTCTGCAACTTGACGGTCACTCGTTTCGTGTAAAGAAATTGCAAACGGCCGTTTGCAAGCAAGCGGGCTGGCAGCTCATGGGCCGTCATGCGCGCAGCACCCGTCTCGCCCGATTCAGCAGTGGTGCGTAGCGCCAGTATGGCGGGTTCAGGCCCAGGATTGAGGCCAGCCGCTGCGCTGCCGGCAGTAGCTGGCGTCCGCCATCAGTGATGGTGACGGTGTGGATCGCGGGGAAAGCGGTTTCGGCCAGTCGCACCTCGTGCCCGCGGTGTGACCGAGTTTCGTTGGCGTGCTGGCGCGCCCGAAGTGCGATGCCAACGTTTCGCCGTTACACCCCATACCCGGCGGCTTCGGCGGCGCAGGCCACATGGCACAACCCCAGAGGAAGCACCCTCTGCGGCGATTTCCCCTGGTTGGTATTGATAAAAAGGGCTTTTGTCGCACGGCTTCAACGAATAGCATAATGGGGCTTCGGCCAATAGCATACCGCAGGAGGGCCCGCGGCGCGGCCGCGCCTGTCGCCTGTCAGGGTGTGTTCGTTTTCAGTGGGTGTGGGACGGAGCCGCGCGCTCGAACCGGGCGCGGCTTCGCGCCAGAGGCGCGCAAGCGCTGAAGTTCACTCGCCTCAGGCGAGCCGCGAATCGCGGGGTCAGCCTGCCCGCCATAGCCGTCGCGGCGACGGCGGGGCGACCCCGCGCCCAGTGCGCTCCTCGGTCGGCGTTGAGCACGGAGTTGAACTGCGATACCCACTCTCCGCGAACACACCCGCCTGTCATGTCGGCTTGACGCCCATAGTACCCGTTGCTATACTTCCGAGCAACCATCGCTGATGTAATCTGCGGCGTCAAGTCATGGAAAGCCTGCTTGGGGCCGCAGGCCGGCGAAGATATCGGGCACTGTGCATGAGTGAAGAGCCTCGAACCGCGGTTGTCACCGGCGGGGCGGGATTTCTCGGGTCGCACCTGTGCGATGCGCTGCTTGGGCGCGGCTGGCGAGTGGTCTGCGTGGACAACCTGATCACCGGCGATGAGGCCAACGTGGGCCGTCACGAGGGGAACGCGCGTTTTCTTTTCGTGCGCCGCGATGTCTGCGCGCCTTTGGAGGTGGAGGGACCAGTGGCTCACGTCCTGCATTTCGCGAGCCCCGCCAGCCCCGTGGATTTCGCGCGCTATCCGATCGAGATACTCAGGACCGGCTCGGTGGGCGCCGAGAATGCTCTGGAGCTGGCCCGGGGGAAAAGCGCGCGATTCCTGATGGCCTCGACCTCGGAGGTTTATGGCGACCCCGAGGTGCACCCCCAGCCGGAGGAATACCACGGCAACGTGGATCCCATCGGCCCGCGCGCGGTTTATGATGAAGCCAAGCGCTTCGGCGAGGCGCTGACCATGGCCTATCGGCGCGTCCACGGCGTGGACACCAAGATCGCCCGCATCTTCAACACCTATGGGCCGCGCATGCGCATGGACGACGGCCGGGTGGTGCCCAACTTCATCTTCCAGGCGCTTCGCGGCGAGGCGCTAACGGTGTACGGCGACGGGTCCCAGACTCGCAGCTTCTGCTACGTCTCGGACCTTATTGATGGGCTCTTACGCTTGCTGGATTCTGCTGAGGCCGGCCCGATCAACATTGGCAGCGACCGAGAGATGACGATCCTCGAGCTGGCCCGGCTGATCATCTCCCTCACCAAGTCCCGCAGCGAGGTGCGGTTTCTGCCGGTGCCGAAGGATGATCCCAAGGTGCGCCGGCCGGACCTGAGCAAGGCGCGTCGGCGCCTTGGCTATGAGCCGCGCGTGGCCCCGGAAGAGGGCCTGGCGCGGACCGTCGAATGGTTCGCCCAACGTCTGGCTGAACCGACTAGGTGATGGAGTCCCACATGGCAGATGCCACAGGTGGCGCGCAGGCTCGTCGCATATCGAGTTACCTGGAAGACGTGAGGCGCATCGTCGCCGAACTGCCGCAGGAGACGATAGGTCAGATCGCCACTATGATCTACGACGCCTACAAGCGCGGCCGCCATGTGTTCGCGTTTGGCAATGGCGGCAGCTCGGCCTGTGCCTCGCATTTTGTGGAAGACCTTGCGAAGGGCGTTGACTATGGGGCAGGGCGGCCTCGTTATCGCGCGCTGGCGCTCACCGATAGCGTCGCGCTCATCACCGCCTGGGCCAACGACACCGCCTACGACAATGTTTTCGTTGAGCAGCTTCGCAACTTCGTCGAGCCCGGCGACATCGCCATCGGCATCAGCGCCAGCGGCAACTCCCCAAACGTCCTGCGCGCTATCGAACTCGCGAATGAAGTGGGGGCGACAACCATCGGTCTTACCGGGTACGACGGCGGCCGACTGGCGAAGATCGCCGCGCGCTCCATAACCGTTGCCAGCGACAATATGCAGAGAATCGAGGATGCGCACCTCATTGTTTGCCATCTCATCTACGTCTGTCTCCGCGACATCGAAGGCCACGCCACGCTCTAGCAGCCCTGTGATAAAGGCAAGGCGGTCAGATATTGCGGGTCACTGGGACCTTTCCGCACGCTCAGAACTCGGCAAAATGCCTCAGCGGCAAAGGCCGCGCGCCACTTTATCACGAGGCTGCTAGTCGTTTCCACGCGACAGGCGCGCGACCCCGGCGCGGCGAATAGACCGGGGAAGTCGAAGCCTATCATGTATGGCCTCTACGTGATTACCGAGTGCTGGCGTGGGCGCAGCCACGCCGATGTTGCGCGCGCGGCTCTTGCCGGCGGCGCGCGGGCGGTGCAGCTTCGCAACAAGGAGATGTCTGTTCGCGAGCTGCTGGCGACGGCGCAAGAGCTGCGCGAGATGTGCGCCAGAGCGGACGCTCTGTTGGTCGTCAATGACCGGCTGGACGTGGCGCTCGCGGCGCAGGCGGACGGGGTGCACCTGGGGCCGGATGACCTGCCCGTGGCGAGCGCGCGGCGCGCTTTGCTCGGCTGGGAGCGCTGTCGGTTCGTGATCGGGGCGTCCGTGTCCACAATCGAGGAAGCGAAGCAGGCGGTCGCCGATGGCGCAGACTATCTCGGCGTCGGCTCCATATTCGCGACCGATACCAAGCCCGACGCCGGCGAGCCGGTCGGCTTGCAGCGGCTCGCCGAGATCCGGCGCGCCGTCTCGCTGCCGCTGGTGGCGGTGGGCGGGATCACGAGTGATAATATCGCTGAGGTCATTCGCGCCGGGGCCGACGGCGCGGCCGTCATCTCCGCGGTGAGTCGGGCCGATGACATGGAGGCCGCGGCTCGGCGGCTGGTGGCGATCATCGAAGAGAGCAAGCGCGCGAGGAAGAAATGAGAACCCAGGTCGAGGCTGCACGCGCGGGCGAGGTCACGCGCGAGATGGCGGAGGTCGCCCGCCAGGAGGGGCTGGACCCGGAAGTCATAGCCGCGGGCGTGGCGTCGGGCCGCATCGTGATCCCCGCCAATCCGGCGCACTGCGGCCTCGATCCGCGCGGCATCGGCGAGCGCCTGCGCATCAAAGTTAACGCGAACCTCGGCACCTCGTCGCGCCAGCCGGAGCTCGAAATCGAGATGGCGAAGCTGCGTGCGGCGATCGCCGCAGGCGCAGACACGGTGATGGATCTGAGCACCGGCGGCGACCCGGACGCGGTGCGCCGCGCCATGCTCGCCGGGTGCCGGTTACCCGTGGGCACGGTGCCTGTTTACCAGGCGGCGATTGAGGCGATAGCTGATCGCGGCGGCATCCGCGCCATGACCCCTGAGGACCTTTTTGCGGTGATCGAGCGCCATGCCGCGGAGGGCGTGGATTTTCTGACCCTGCACTGCGGCGTGACCCGCGCCATCGTATCCTACATTGAGCAGTCAGGCCGCCTGACCGGCATGGTCAGCCGCGGCGGCGCCTTTCTATCATGCTGGATCAGGGCCACTGACCGCGAGAACCCGCTTTATGAGCAGTTCGATCGCGTCCTGGATATCGCGCGGCGGCATGACGCGACGCTGAGCCTGGGCGATGGTCTGCGCCCCGGCTGCCTGGCCGATGCCACCGATCGCGCCCAGGTCGAAGAGCTGGTGGTTCTGGGTGAACTGGTCGAGCGCGCCCGCGAGGCCGGCGTACAGGCGATGGTCGAAGGCCCGGGACATGTGCCGCTCGACCAGGTGGCGGCCAACGTAATCCTCGAAAAGCAGATCTGCAAAGGGGCGCCCTTCTACGTGCTGGGTCCGCTCGTCACCGACATCGCGCCTGGCTACGATCACATCACCTCGGCTATCGGGGGGGCGCTGGCCGGCATGGCGGGCGCGGATTTCATCTGCTATGTGACTCCGTCGGAACACCTGGCGCTGCCCGGCCCCGAGGATGTTCATGACGGCGTCATTGCGGCGCGCATCGCCGCCCATGCCGCCGACATCATCCGTCTCGGCCTCCCCGCGCGCGCCTGGGATGATGAGATGGCCCGCGCGCGCCGCGCCCTCGACTGGCAGCGCCAGTTCGAGCTTGCCATTGATCCCGCTCGCGCCCGGGAACTATTCGAGCGAGCAAGCGGCACCCCCTCAGGGCCGTGCACCATGTGCGGCGATTACTGTGTCTTCAAGCTGCTGACCGAGGCCTCCGCGATTCCGTGAAACGGGAAGCCATCCACAGATTTCACAGATGGCTAGGCCTACGGCCTAGCCATCTGTGGATGAACTCCTGCGGATCATCAAATGAACCTGCGTGACCTCGGCGAATTCGGGCTGATCGCGCGGCTTCGGGCTCGCTGGCCAGCCCCGCCGGAGCAGGTCGTCGTCGGGCCGGGCGATGATGCCGCGGTGCTGCGCCCTGATCCCGGTCGTTTGCTGCTTTACACTGTGGACGCCATGGTTGAGGACATTCACTTCCGGCGGCGCTGGATGTCTCCGCGCGACCTCGGCTGGAAGGCCATGGCGCAAAATATCAGTGACATCGCCGCCATGGGCGGGCAGCCCACACATGCGCTGGTGTGCCTGAGCTTGCCGGGCGACATCGAGACCAGTTTTGTGGACGCGATCTACGACGGCCTGGAGGCTGGCGCCGCCGAGTACGGCGCAGGCATCATCGGGGGGGACATCGTGGGCTCGACCGCCGCGATTGCGATCTCGGTATCGCTGCTCGGCGAAGTGGAGGAAAGCCTGCTCATGCGGCGGTCGGGGGCACGGGCGGGCGACGTGCTGATGGTCACGGGGGCTCTCGGCGACTCCGCCGCCGGGCTGCATTTGCTGGAGAAAGGCGAGGTGCGGCTCGCCGAGGAAGAGGAAGCGGTTGCGCGGCATCTGCGCCCCAGGCCGCGGTTGGACGAAGCCCGCCTGCTGTCGCGCAGCGGCCACGTGACGGCGGCGATAGACTTGAGCGATGGCCTGGCCGGCGACGTCACTCGCATGGCTGAGGAAAGTGATGTCGGTGTTCGCATATATGCAGAACGCGTGCCGATCGGCGAGGCGTGCGCCAGCGTCGCCCAACGGCTCCACCTCGACCCGTTAGACCTGGCGCTGCGCGGAGGCGAGGATTATGAGCTGCTGGTCGCGGCGCGCGCCGATGCTGCAAGCCGCCTCGCCGATTTCCTGCGCCACGAGGTGCGAGTTCCGCTGACGGCGGTGGGGGAGGTAGTAGATGGAGACCGGGGGTTGACGCTTGTGCGCGCGGATCGCAGCGAGACCCCGCTGTCGGCGGGGTTTGACCACTTTCGTGGTTCGTAGTCCTTGGTATGCACCCGTGGTTCGGGCCACGCACATCGGACTACCGAATGTCAGGAGGATACCTTGAGCTATCTGTTAGGCATTGACATCGGCACTACGGGAACCAAGGTCTTGCTGGTTTCGCCGGACGGCAGCGTCGTCGCGCGGAGCAGCCGCGAGTATCCGCTCTACACGCCGAAGCCCGGCTGGGCGGAGCAGAATCCTGACGATTGGTGGCAAGCGACGGTCGCGGGCATTCGCGATGTTCTCGGCGCCAGCGGCGTGGCGTGCGAGCAGGTTCTGGGCATTGGCCTATCAGGGCAGATGCACGGCTCGGTGTTTCTTGACGAGCGCGGCGAGGTGCTGCGGCCGGCGATCCTGTGGTGCGACCAGCGCACCGCCGACCAGTGCCGCTGGATCACCTCCCAGGTGGGCGAGCAGACAGTCATCGAGGAGACGTTCAACCCTGTGCTCACGGGCTTCACCGCCCCGAAGATCGTGTGGCTGCGCCAAAACGAGCCCCAGACCTACGCGCGCGTGCGCAAGATACTGCTGCCCAAGGACTACATCCGCTTTCGCCTGACGGGGGAGTTCGCGACTGAGGTCTCAGATGCGTCCGGGACCTCATTGCTCAACATTGCGCAGCGCCGCTGGTCGCAGAAAATGCTCGCCGCGCTCGACTTGACCGAGGACATGCTGCCCAAGGTTTACGAATCGCCCGAGGTCTCGGGGCGCATCTCCGCGCAGGCCGCGAAAATGACCGGCCTCGCTGAAGGAACGCCGGTCGTGGGCGGCGGCGGCGATCAGGCGGCGGGGGCGGTGGGCAATGGCATCGTCCGCCCGGGCACCGTTTCTGTCACCACGGGCACCTCGGGGGTCGTCTTCGCCCACATGGACGAGCCGCGGATGGACCCGCAACTGCGTACCCACACCTTCTGCCATGCTGTTCCCGGCAAGTGGCACGTCATGGGCGTCATGCTCTCCGCGGGCGGCTCGCTGCGCTGGTATCGGGATGCGCTGGCGCAGCAGGAGGTTGCGTTGGCAAAGGAGTTGGGTGTTGATCCATACGAACTGCTGATGACCGAAGCCGCCCAGGCGCCGCCGGGCTGCGAGGGATTGATCTTCCTGCCTTACCTGAGCGGCGAGCGCACCCCATATCCCGACCCGTGGGCGCGCGGCGTCTATTTTGGCCTGAGCTTGCGCCACGGCCGGCCGCATCTCGTGCGCGCCATTCTCGAGGGCGTCTCCTATGGCCTGCGGGATTCCCTGGAAATACTGCGCGAGATGGGCCTGGAGATCTCGCAGGTGCGCGCCTCCGGCGGCGGCGCGCGCAGCAAGCTCTGGCGGCAGATCCAGGCCGATGTGTTCGACGCCGATCTGGTGACCATCAATGTTGACGAGGGCCCGGCGTTCGGCGCGGCGCTGTTGGCGGGCGTGGGCGCGGGGGTCTACGCAAGTGTCGAGGAAGCCTGCGACCGGACCATTTCCATCACCGACCGCACCCTGCCGAACAGCAATGACTCCGCCCTCTATGACACCCTCTACCCGATATACCAGGCCCTCTACGCCTCGCTCAAGGATCACTTCCTGGAGGTTGGGCGGCTGGTCTAGTAGGGGCGACTCGCCGAGTCGCTCCTACTGACGTAGCGAGTGATTCCCACTCTTCACGAACACACTCCTGTTCGCGGGTGTGTTCGTTTTCAGTGGGTGTGGGACGGAGCCGCGCGCTCGAACCGGGCGCGGCTTCCCGCCTGCGGCGGGCAAGCGCTGAAGTTGACTCGCCTCTGGCGAGCCGCGAATCGCGGGGTCAGTCTGCCCGCCATAGCCGTCGCGGCGACGGCGGGGCGACCCCGCGCCCAGTGCACTCCTCGGTCGGCGTTGAGCACGGAGTTGAACTGCGATACCCACTCTCCGCGAACACACTCCTGTTCGCGCCGCGCTTGTCATGCGTTTGACCCGCTGGTATAATACCCGCGAAATCTTCCGCCCAAGGCGAGGCGCTGCCTCGCCTGCGCGCGTTATCGGGTGTTCCATGTTTCGTCAGCGCGCCCTGAGCGCAGCCATAGGTCTTCCCGTTCTGTTCGGCCTCATTCTTCTCGACGGCCTTCCGTGGGCCTTCGGGCTGCCGCTGCTGCTGGTGGCGGTGGTCGTGTCTGTGTTAGGCGCCGAGGAGTTTCGCCTCATGCTGCGCAACCGCGGATTCCGCGCGCCCGCGGACATGGGGAAGATGATGGGCGCGCTGCCCCCGCTTTTCCTGTATTTCTATCACTATGACTACAACGACATGGTGCTGCTCGGGGTCACACTTGTCATCGTTGTTGACGTGCTGATGCTGTCGCTCGCCCTCATCAGCGATATCAGTCGCCGCATGTCCCCTTCGACGCCGCTCAGGGCAGGCGCGCGCACCGAGCAGGCGGCGGCCGGCCGCGCCTCTGACACCGGGCGCGAGGCGCGCAAGTCTCAGGAGCCACCGCCTCCAGGAGGAACCCTCGGCGCGCTTCGCGATTTCCTGCTGCTCGGCGTCGGGGCGATCTACGTCGGCGGCCTCATGTCATACCTGATCTTCCTGCGCCGCATTGACGAGGCCGTCGCGCCGCCATGGCAGGTGTGGCCGGTGGCGCTTATCATCGCCGCCATATGGATCGCCGACACCGCCGCCTACACCGCCGGCAAGCTGCTCGATGGCCCAAAGCTGTGGCCGCGCGTGAGCCCGGGCAAGACCCTGGTCGGCACCGCCGCCGGCATCATCGCGTGCGCTATCATCTTCGCCGTCGCGGCGGCGGCCGGCGTTTTCGGCGGACCCTTCAGCCTCACGGCTGCGAGCGCCGCGGGCATGGGCGCGCTCATTGGTGTGGCCGGTCTGGGGGGCGATCTGGCCGAGTCCGCGGTGAAGCGGTGGGCCGGAGTCAAGGATTCCGGCGACATGCTGCCCGGCCATGGCGGCATCCTCGACCGCTTCGACAGCCTCTTGTGGGCGGCGCCGGTCTTCTTCTATCTCCTGCTGAGCTTGCACGGGCGGGTGTAGGAACCCGAGGAGCCATTATCATCATCTGTGCCGCGCGGCGATTGAGGCCGTGTAACACGCGGTGATTCCGGCCATGCCAGTTAGGGGCGTGAGCATCCTCGGTTCCACCGGCTCCATCGGGCGCCAGACGCTGGAGGTGATTGACGCCGCGCCCGATCGTTTCCGAGTCAGCGCGCTCGCGGCTTCGCGCAATATTGAGGTCCTCGCGCAGCAGGCGCAGCGATACCGGCCGGCGCTTGCAGCCATCCTCGATGAATCCCTCGCCCCGGAATTGGAGACCCGCCTTGCGGGCACTGAAATCCAAGTCGTTGCCGGGGAGACAGGGCTGCAAGCAGCCGCGACGCTGAGCGAGGCGCAGGTTGTGGTGGGCGCGATCTCGGGCATCGCCGGTCTGGCTCCGGTTTTGGCCGCGATCGGTGCGAGCAAGCGCCTGGCCCTTGCCAACAAAGAGCCTCTGGTCTCCGCAGGAGCCATTGTGATGTCCGAGGCCCGCCGCTGCGGAGCCGAGGTTATCCCCGTGGACAGCGAGCACAGCGCGCTTTTTCAGTGCCTGCTGGGGCATCGGCGCGAGGACGTGAGAAGGCTGATTCTCACCGCCTCTGGCGGAGCGCTTCGCGATCTGGCACCTCAGGAACTGAAGGCGGTGACCGCGGAGCGGGCGCTGGCTCATCCGACGTGGAAGATGGGGCCCAAGGTCACGGTTGACTCGGCGACCATGATGAACAAAGGCCTGGAGGTGATCGAGGCCCACTGGCTTTTCGGGGTGTCGGTCGAGCGTATCGAGGTGGTGCTTCATCGTCAGAGCATCGTGCATTCTCTGGTCGAGTTCATGGACGGCGCAGTGCTGGCGCAGTTGAGCCAGCCCGATATGCGGCTGCCTATCCAATATGCGTTGAGCTACCCTGAAAGAGCTCCAGTGCGGTGGGGGGCGCTGGAGATCGCGCAGGCCGGCGAGTTGACTTTCGGCGCGGTGGACCTGGCGCGCTACCCGTGCCTGCGCCTGGCATACGCGGCGGCGCGGCAGGGCGGCACGGCGCCGGCGGTGATGAATGCCGCCAACGAGGTCGCGGTGAGCGCCTTCCTGGCGGGAACCATCGGGTTCATAGACATCCCGCGCATCATCGAGGCCGTGCTGGAGCGCTGCTCTCCCGCATCTGCGGACACGCTCGAAGCGGTGATCGGCGCTGACGCCGAAGCGCGACGGATCACACACAAGCTGCTCCGATGATGGTATGATACTTGCGTGCTGTGTTGCCGGCGGCTGCCGCATTAAGGCCCAGGCCGGCGGCGGAACGCCTCGAATGACGGCGTGGAGTCGCACGCGAGGCGTCAGCGCGGCGGCACGTGGAACGATGACATGACATTCTCCAGTGTTCTGCCTATCCTGCTCACCATAGCTCTTTTTGCCCTCATCATCGTGTTCCACGAGTTCGGCCACTTCATCGTCGCGAAGCTCTCGGGGATACCGGTGTACGAGTTCGCGCTGGGCTTTGGTCGCCCGGTCCTGTTGTCGTTCAAGCGGCGCGAAACGCAGTACTCGCTGCGGCCGGTGCCCATCGGCGGCTACGTGCGCATCGCCGGCATGGAGCCGGATGAGGAGGTCCCGAACGGCTTCGATAAGAAACCGGTCCTGACGCGGCTGGCGGTTATCGCCTCGGGTTCGGGCATGAACTTCGTCCTCGCCATCATCTTGTTCTGGATCATGGGCATGGCGTTCGGGAAGGTCGTCGGGCGCACCACGGGGATCGGCCGCGTTATGGCAGGCAGTCCTGCCGCCGCCGCCGGTATCCAGGTCGGCGATGTGCTTGTTTTCACGGAGCCGGTGCCGGTCGGCGAGCCCTCGCCCGAGGTCAAGGCCACCAGCAAGCCGCAGCGCAAGATGAGCCTTGAGCAATTGCGCGCTGTCATTAGCAGTCGCCCCGACATGCCGATTCGGCTGGTGGTTCGGCGCGGCAGGAATTACCTGGCATTCCATGTCGTTCCCCAGCCCCGACAGGAGCAAGAGCTTGAGCTGCTCCGCAACGGCAAGAGCCGCATCGTCACCCGCACCATCGGTCTCATCGGGGTGGTTTTCGCCGAGGTCACCACGCCGCAGGGCTTCATCGAATCGGTGGCTGCCGGCTTCGTCGAGGTTTACGCTACGACGAAGGCGCTGATTGTGGCGCTGTTCCTGACGGTGATCGGCAAACTGCCGGCGGCGGTCGGCGGGCCATTGCAGATTACCGACATTATGGCCGATGCGGTGCGGGTGGGGTGGCGGCAGTTCCTGTTGTGGTCGGCGCTGATCAGCATCAACGTGGGCGTAATCAACCTGCTGCCGGTGCCGGCGCTCGACGGCTCGCGCCTGGTCTTCATCGCTATCGGGGGCATCCGGCGGCGGCCGATTGACCGGCGCAAGGAGGCTATCGTCCACCTCATCGGGTTCGCGTTACTGCTGCTCCTGCTCGCGCTGGTCACCTACAAAGACCTGCTGCACCTCATTGACAAGTACTTGGGCTGACCATGACTCGCGCGTCGCGCCAGTTGCGGGTGGGCACGGTTCTTATCGGCGGCGGGGCGCCGGTATCGCTCCAATCCATGACCAAGACCGATACCCGCGACGTCGAGGCGACGCTGGCGCAGGTTGACGAGCTGGAGCGGGCGGGCTGCGACCTGGTGCGCCTGGCGATACCGGATGAGGAAGCGGCCCACGCCTTCGCGCGGATCAAGGCGGCGGCGCCGTTGCCGCTGGTGGCGGACATTCACTTCGACCACCGGCTGGCCCTGTTGGCGCTTGCGGCCGGCGCTGATAAGCTGCGGCTGAACCCGGGCAATATCCGCAGCCCCCGCCATGTTCGGGAGGTAGTCGCGGCTGCTCGCGACCGGGGCGTGCCCATTCGGATCGGCGCCAACCTCGGCTCGCTGCCGCCCGATGTCCGCGCAGAGCATCGCGACTCATTGCGCACCCCCGAGGGCGCCGCCCTGGCGCTGTTTGAGGCGGCGATGCAGCACGTGCGAATCCTGGAGGATCTGGCTTTTCGCGACATCGTGCTCTCACTCAAGGCCTTCGACGTCCCGGCCACCATCGAGGCCTACCGCCTGGCCGCGCGGGAGACGGATTACCCCTTGCACCTCGGCGTGACCGAAGCGGGGCCGCCGCCGGCGGGCTCAGTACGCTCGGCGCTTGGCATCGGTGCCCTGCTCGCCCAAGGCATCGGCGACACCATTCGCGTCTCGCTGACGGCGCCGCCGGTGCAGGAGGTGCGAGTTGGCCGCGAGATCCTGCGTGCGCTGGAGCTGCGCCGCGGGGGAATAAGCCTTGTGAGTTGCCCCACCTGCTCGCGATGTCAGATGGATGTGGAACGAGCCGCGATGGAGGTCGAGCAGGAGCTTCGGCCGCTCGACGAGCGGCTGCGGCGCGAAGGACGCGAGCTGCGCGTGGCGGTGATGGGGTGTGCGGTCAACGGCCCCGGCGAGGCTCGCGACGCAGATGTGGGCATTGCCGCCGATGCCCGTGGGGCAGTGCTGTTCAGCAAGGGCAGCGTTGTGGGCCGCGTGGGCGCGGCGGGCGCCGTAATGGCGCTGCTCGAGGAGGTCCGTCGTTTGGCCGAAGAGGCGACCTCGCTAGGGTAGCCCTGTCCTCGAATCCCCTCGGGCGCTCTATATGGCTGCCGCTATAGCGAGCGCTACCGCCAGCGCCACCAGTGGCACCAGCACGGTCTGGACGAAGATCTCCTTGTAGGCTTCGCGGTGCGTCATTCCCATCACCATGAGCATGGTTATCACCACTCCGTTGTGGGGAAGGGAGTCGAGGCCCCCGGAGGCGATGGCCGAGATGCGGTGGAGCAGCGCGGGGTCAACGCCGAGGCCGATGTAATGCGGCGCCATAGTTTGCATGAAGATTCGAAGGCCTCCCGACGCCGATCCCATGATACCGGCCATGACGTTGACGACGACTGAGGCGGAAACCAAAGGCGGCAGGTGGATGCGGGAGACGAAGTCCGCGAAATCCTTGAAGGCAGGAAGGGTGCTTACCACCATGCCGAAGCCGATGACCGCGCTGGTGTTGATGATGGGAAGCGCGGAATTGGCTGCGCCCTCGCCCAGCATCGCCACAATGGCCTTGAAGCGGCGGTGGAATAGCGCCACGCCGGCGACGCAGCCAACCACCAGCGCCACATTGACCCACGGCAACTGGGGCTGCATGTTGCGCGTGGCGATGACGATTCCCACAACGACGGCGAGCGGGAGCAGCGACAGCGCCCAGTGCGGCAGGTCCTCCGGTTGGACTTCCTGCGTCGCGGCCCTTTCGGCGGCACCGGCGACGAAGCCCTGGCCGGCGCGCCGGGCCTTCTGCGCCTGCCAGGCCAGGTACCAGTAGCCGAGACCGAACATGACGATTGCGGCGGGGACGCCGAGTTCCGGCGCCGCCGTGGCCGGGGTGCCGAGCGCCTCGGCGGGGATGAGGTTCTGGATGGAGGGAGTGCCTGGAAGGGCGGTCATCGTGAAGGTTCCACCGCCAAGGGCGAAGGCGCCCGCAAGCAGGCGCTTGGGGAGATTTGCCTGCTTCATCAACTGCAAGCCCAGGGGATAGACGGTGAAAATGAGGATGAAGATGTTGACCCCGCCGTAACTCAGAATGGCGCACGCCAAAACCGTTATCAGCAGCGCGTAGGCGGCCCCCAGTTTGCGCGAGAGCGCATACGCGACCGAGGTGGCCGCGCCGCTGTCCCCCATGATTTTGCCGAAGATTGCGCCGAACAGGAAAAGCAAGAAGAACTGCTGGAGGAACCCCGCCAGCCCTTGCATATAGGTGCCCATCAGGGCTTCATTGAGCGAGAGGCCGTTGCTCAGCGCCACGATGCCGGCGCACACGAGGGAAATGATGAGGATGCTGGCACCGCGCAAGGCAAGATAGATGAGAAGGGCGAGGGCTGCAAGCACTCCGAGGATGCCGAGCACTGATGTCTCCTTACTGCGACGTGCTGTTGGATGGCGTTCGCAGCGTAGCGTTTCGGTTTCGCCAGTCGCGCCGCGCGTCCCTTCCGCTAACACCCGCAGCTTCTGCCGCATTGACATGGCTAGGGGCGACACATATACTGAGGCGGGAGAGGTGGCCGAGTGGACGAAGGCGCTCGACTCGAAATCGAGTATCCCGCTAATCCGGGATCGTGGGTTCGACTCCCACCCTCTCCGCCATCGCTGCCGAGCAGGAGCGCGGTCGAGCCAGGGCAACCGCGGCCGGAATCGCGTTCGCGCCTCGTGTTCGCATTGGCTGAGCAAAGCAGCCGTACCCAAGGATAGCGTGACATTGACCAGCGACCTCCAAGCGGCATGGGACAGGGCGCTGAGGGAGAAGGCGCAAGCAGCGCGCGACGACCTTCCGCGCTTGGTGGAGCAGTTGAGAGAGCTCGGCGCCGACCTCATCATCCTCTTCGGCTCTGCGGCGCGAGGGGAAGCGACCGGGTTCAGCGATATGGACTTGCTCGTGCGAATGGCGTCCGACCTGCCCTTCGTTGATCGGCTGGCCGAGATCTACCGCCGAGTTCGCCGCAATTGCGAGGTTGATATCTTCGCCTACACGCCCGAGGAGTTGGAGCGCGGCAACCCATTGATTCGCCGCGCCTTGGCCGAAGGGAAGGTGCTCTATGACGCCACGAAGGGAGCATGAGGCTCGCCGCTGGATGGATCAGGCGCTAGAGGATCTGACCAGCGCCCAGGTGCTGCTCAAGGCGGGGCGGTTCTATCTGGTGTGTTTCATGGCGCATCAAATTGCTGAAAAAGCTGTCAAGGCTTACCTCTATGCGGTGGGGGACGAGGTAGTTATCGGGCACAGCATCGAGCAGTTGACTAGGCGCGCGGCGCAGCATGACCCCGAGTTCGGTCGCCTGCGCGAGCAAGTATCCATCCTTGACACCTACTACATTCCTACACGCTATCCGAACGGCCTCCCCGACGGCATTCCGGCCACCGCCTACAACCGTGAGGCCGCTGAAAGCGCAACACGGTTGGCCCAGACGGTCACCGAGTTCATCGGCCAGCGACTGAAACCCTGAGCCGCGCATTGCGGCAGGCACGTTCGGCGCCTTCTGACTCACCATTTGCGTTTCGACTGGCCCTCTGTTTGTTCGCTTGCTCGCACACTGTAAGGGTGCCCGCACACACACGTGATTGACCCCATGTCCGGCCTGGAATACAGTAGAATGCAGTTCGGGCATTGACGTAGCCCCCCAACCCGAGCGGAGTGACGCACCGCTCGGTGTCAGCACCCTCCACTGCGGCGCCCGGCCCGCGCACCGGGCGCCGCCCACTTGTCTGGCATAGCGATACTCAGCGGCAGTCATTGCAGGTTTCCACGCTCTCCTTCAAACGGGAAGCAGCTCGCCCGGAAAACCGGCGCGACGGACACCGGAGCGCGAACCCGCCCTGGAGCGGGGTGTGTTCGATTTTCGTTGGCATGGGCATGCCGCCCCGACGTGGGGGCCGGTCTTCTGAGGCTGTTGCGTAATTCAGTCGCGCAGACTCGCATGCCTGCGCGCATGTCATTCAGAGCGCAGCGCGGAGCGCGAAGCGTGGAATCTCGGTTTCGCGTGGGCACCTTTGGTGAACTCAGGCCAATTGTGCAACATCCTCTTCTGACCGGCCCGTGATCTGCGTAGGGGGCGGGGACCCTTGCTACTCTGCGAAGCTGCGCTTCCGGCCTTCCGCCTTCGCGGGCGACATAGTTCCGCTTCGGCGGACGAAGGCGTCGTAGCCGTAGGCTACTACGGCGGAGTAGGCTCGCTGCGAAGCACGAGTCGCTGTCGCTCAGAGCCTGCCCTGAGCAACGCGAAGGGGTAAACTCCGCCTCGCCCCTGCGGAGTTGGCCGCGCGCGCCAACGCTCGGCACGTAGACCCCTGCGGCGGCCCCACAGGCCGTAAACACAGGTTTGCGAAACCATGTGTTTGTGATATAATACGGGCCAGCTGGGATTGTCCGCGGCGGCATCGAAATGCGGTGTGGCAGTCGCGCGCCCGGCTGGAGGAGGAAGCAAGAAATGGAGCAACTTACAGAGCGCCAGAAAAGCATCTTGCGCGGCATCCACGAGATATATCAGGCGACAGGCGCCGCGCCTACGGTGCGGGAGCTAGGGCAGCGCGTGGGGCTAAGCTCGAGTTGCACCGTGCAGCGGCACCTTGATGCCCTGGAGCGCAAGGGGTACATCCGGCGCAATCGCACCAAGGCGCGGTCGGTGGAGATCATCCGCAGCCCCGATCCGGCCATGGTTCGCCGCCGCGCGGTGAGCGTGCCCTTGGTCGGCCAGGTCGCGGCAGGACAGCCAATGCTCGCGGAGGAGAACATCGAGGAGGTCTATGCCTTGCCTGCCGACCTTGTGGGCGGCGGAGAGACCTTCATGCTTCGGGTCAAGGGCGACAGCATGATCGAGGACGGTTTGTTCGACGGCGATTTTGTGGTCGTTCGAAGGCAATCGGCGGCCGAGGATGGCGATGTCGTGGTCGCGCTGCTGGGCGACGAGGCGACGGTCAAGCGCTTTTACCGGGACAACGGCCGCATCCGTCTCCAGCCGTCCAATTCGGCGATGCAGCCGATCCACGTCGGGCCCGACGAGGTCGCCATCATCGGCAAAGTGATCCTTGGGCTGCGCCAGTTCTGAAGCGAAGGTGTCGGACATCGCATAGCAGGGCCGGAGACCGGCGCGACAAAGAGGTGGCCTCTAACGCGTCCTCTTTCATCTATCATCTTTCTACTATCAACTTCCCCCGGAGGGGTGTCCGAGTGGTTGAAGGAGGCGGTCTTGAAAACCGCTGGTCGAGCGATCGGCCCGGGGGTTCGAATCCCTCCCCCTCCGCCATTCGACGCGCCCTTCGCTTCACTCAAGGCTTGCTCATGGCAGGCCACCGGATGATTGTTCTGAGTGGGGACAGGCCGCGTCGAATGGCGTCCCGAGCCCGTCGAGGGGCAGTTCCCATGGTCTGAGGTCTGGTGGACATATCTCGTCCGCTGTGCTGACGGCACATACTACGTCGGTTCGACGCAGAACGTCTCTGAACGGCTGAAAGCGCACAATGGCGTGGGCGAAGAGCAGATCCGGAATGGTACACTAGCGGAGTAATGGGGTGTCCTTGATAAACTCGTGGATGCGGGAGGAGTGGGACCGGCTCAGCCAACTGCAAGGGCACGAGGCTATCGCACGCGATGCAGCGGATGTGATGGTGAGCTTCCTGAACCGGGACAGTGGCTTGGCTCTGACATTCTGCTGCGCGCCCGACACCGTCGCCTCCAGCGGACCCGCGCCCGACTGCCTGTACAAGGATGGGCAGCATGACCTTCGCTTAGCCATAGAAGTCACTCGACTATACGACCCCGAGTGCGAGGAGTGCGAGGCCCAGTGGGAACGCTTCCTCGACGACGTAGCACCCGCGCCCACCTACCGCTACGTTATTATCTCGCCGGCGCGAAAGCCTCCATCAAAGCGTGGACAGAGGCTCGAGGCGCAGGCGGCGGCGGCCAAGCAGTTGGCAGAGGCGGTGGCTCGGGGGGAAGAGTCGGCAAACCTCGACCAGGCATTCGGTTTTCACTTTCGAGTCGGCGGCCTCGGCCAGGGCTCGCGTTCAGCGAGAACCCGCGTGCATGTGGTGCGGGACTGGCCCGGGGGCGCGCCGCGAGATGTAGAACAGCGAGAGATCGCGGGGTACGTCCGAGCGCTCAGCGAAGCAGACGATAAACTCCGGTCCTGGCGCGAAGACGGATGCGAAACGATGTTGCTCTTCGATTGCCGTTGGCTACGTTCTCTGCCGACTCCGGGCATTGAACGGTTCAGGGACTGGCATGAGCAGGCCCACCAATACAACGTCAGAGGCTGGGGGGATCCTCGGAGAGACGGGGGGGGATTTCAACACGAAGATTTCGAGCATGTGGACCACGTGCTCATCATTTCCCTGCGGCCGTCAGGCGTAGTGGGGGATAGTGTCTGGCAAAGACCGGGCTGCCAGTTGCGCACAGCGACAGGGTTCACCATCACGCCTGAGAGCTGGCACGACGACAGACATAGCCCTCCTTATCAGCCAGTTTGGGAACAGGTCTAGGCCGCCAATTTCCAGCGATTCATCGTCACATAGTCCGAGGCGGCGACAGCGTCTTTGGGTGCCTGAAAGACGTGGCCGTGGCTCGGTTCGGTCCGGCGGTGCTGCAACCGATTGAGCGCTGGTCATTTCCGGCATTCTTGTCCTACATTGCCCCGCCAAGAAAGAGCAAGCGCGCCTCTCCAAGAGTGATAACTGTTCACTTTTGCTGTTACAGCTTTGTTCACTCTTGGAAGTTACAGCACAGCAGAGATGCCCAGAGGAACCCCACCTCACGCCAGCCAATAAGGCTGACGGCACAAATGCCTGCCGAGGTGCAGCCGATGCGAGGAATCTTGCGCAGCGCAGCAACGACCGCTCTCATCGCCATAGGAGGACTTGTGATGACAGGACAGGGCTTCGGCTACGACCGGCCGGCGGGCGCGATACATGGGAGCCGCTCCCCGGTGGTTGCGCTCAATGGCATCGTCGCCACCAGCCAGCCCCTCGCCTCTCAAGTGGGCCTGGAGGTCCTCAAGGCCGGCGGCAATGCGATTGACGCCGCCATCGCCGCCAACGCCATGTTGGGCGTGGTCGAGCCATCGAATTGCGGCATCGGCGGCGACCTGTTCGCCGTCATTTGGGACGCGAAGACGCGGAAGCTCTATGGCCTCAATGGGTCAGGGCGCTCACCATACGCGATGAGCGCCGAAGTGCTGAACGAGCGCGGCCTGGACTCGATCCCCAGTCGCGGGCCGCTGGCGTGGTCGGTGCCGGGATGTGTGGATGGTTGGGATCAACTGCTCAAGCGCTTCGGCACCAAGAGCCTGCGGGAGCTGCTGGCGCCGGCGATCGGCTATGCCGAGCAAGGTTTTCCGGTGAGCGAGATCATCTCCGCGGACTGGGTTGAGGATGAAGCGATGATTCGCGAGCGGCCGAGCATGGCCGCGACATACCTGGTTGACGGCCGCGCGCCGCGGCCAGCGGAGGTGTTCAAGAATCCGGCGCTTGCTGCGACCTATCGCTTACTGGCGAAGGGTGGACGCGACACATTTTACCGCGGCGAGATCGCGCGGCGCATTGTCGCATATTCGGAAAAGGTTGGCGGGCTGTTCGCGATGCGCGATTTCGAAGAGCATTCCTCGACTTGGGTTGAGCCGGTAAGCGCCACCTATCGCGGCTACGCAGTGTGGGAGCTGCCGCCGAACGGCCAGGGGATCGCGGTGCTGGAGATGCTCAACTTGCTGGAAGGATATGACCTCAAATCATTGGGGCACAACTCGGCGGAGTACTTGCATCTCCTTATCGAGGCGAAGAAGCTGGCGTTTGCGGATCGGGCGCGATACTACGCCGATCCCGAGATGGCGCAAGTGCCGGTGGCGCGGCTCATCAGCAAGGAGTACGCCGAGCGCCAGCGCGCGCGCATAGATATGAATCATGCGGCAGCGGTGGTGCCAGCGGGAGATCCGTTCACGGTAGGCGGCGGCGACACCATCTACCTGACTGTCGTTGATAAGCACCGCAACGCGATTTCCCTCATCCAGAGCATATTCTCGGGCTGGGGCTCAGGGGAGGTCCCGGACAATATGGGCTTCGCGCTTCAGAATCGCGGGCGATCGTTTTCCCTGAATCCCGAGCACCCCAATTTCGTGCAGCCGCACAAGCGGCCGTTCCACACCATCATCCCCGCGTTTGTGACCAAGGACGGTAAGCCGTTCTTCTCCTTCGGCGTCATGGGCGGTGACCAACAGCCGCAAGGGCACGTGCAGGTGCTGTGCAACCTGCTTGACTTTGGCATGAACGTGCAAGAGGCGGGGGACGCGGCCCGCTTCTCTCATTCTGGATCGCAGGATCCTACCGGCGGCGAGATGACCGAAGGCGGGCAGGTGGCGCTGGAATCGGGTATCGGCGCCGAAGTGCGCCGCGCCCTCGCGGCGAAGGGACACAACATCGTGCGGCAGACCGGCGGCTTCGGCGGATACCAGGGCATCCTGATTGACCCGGAGACGGGTGTGCTGCATGGCGCCACCGAGGCGCGTAAGGACGGCTGCGCCGTCGGCTACTAGAGAGGCTCGCGCATTAGGGAAGAGCCGAAAAGGCCCAGAAGTGAGTTCAAACGGGTCTCTTCTTCGCCCCACGGTAATACGCGAAGCTGTTTAGACCCAGATTATGCATACGGGATTGTGCTGGCAACGGGCGCGGGGTCGCTGACCCCGCGAAACGCGGCCTCAGGCGAGGCCGCGCCCGGTTGGAGCGTTCACCCGCCAGGTGAAGGCTTCAGACTCCCGACGCATAATCTGGGTTAGAAGGGCGACCGCGGCCGAGGAAATGCCCACACTCCGATGGGCTTGATTCTCTCCATTGACCAGGGCACGACCGGAACGACGGTGACGGTCGTGGGCGAGAATGGTCAGGTGCTAGGCGCCGGCTACACGCCGGTGGAGGTCAGCTTCCCGCAACCTGGCTGGGTGGAGCAGGACCCGGAGGCGATATGGCAGTCGCTTATCGGGCCGACGCGAACGGCGCTCGCCGCCGCGGGCGTCCAAGGCTCGGACATCATCGCCGTCGGCATCACCAACCAGCGCGAGACCATAATCATCTGGGAACGCGCGACTGGGAGGCCGGCTCTGCCGGCTATCGTCTGGCAATGCCGTCGCACGACCGAAATCTGCCGGCGCCTGGCCGAGCAGGGCTACGAACCGCTGATCGCAGACAAGACCGGCCTTGTGCTCGACCCATACTTCAGCGCCACGAAAATTCAGTGGGCGCTGGAGCGGGACTCACAGCTTAGCGTTCGCGCGGCCCGGGGCGAGATTTGCGCGGGCACGGTTGACTCGTGGCTCATCTGGCGGCTCTCAGGCGGACGCAGCCACATCACTGATGCGAGCAACGCTTCTCGCACTGCGCTGCTGGATATCAGCAGCGCCAAATGGGACGATCAGCTCCTCGACGCGCTCCGCGTGCCGCGCGAGGCGCTGCCTGAGGTGGTGCCCTCCAGCGGCATCGCCGCGGAGACCGCTGAGACCGAGGTCCTACCGGCAGGGATACCCATCGCCGGAATCGCGGGCGACCAGCAGGCGGCGCTCTTCGGCCAAGGCTGTTTCGCCAGGGGCCAGGCCAAGAACACCTACGGCACCGGCTGCTTCTTACTGCTAAATGCCGGCGAAGAGCGGCCGCGGAATATCCCTGGGATTTTGACCACCATAGCCTGGCTGATCGGTGAGCGGCCGACTTACGCCTACGAGGGCAGCATATTCATCGCCGGCGCGCTGATCCAATGGCTGCGCGATGGCCTGGGCATCATTCGCGAGGCGGACGAGAGCGAAACCCTGGCTCGCTCTGTTCCCGATACGGCAGGGGCGTACATCGTTCCGGCGTTCACCGGTTTGGGCGCGCCCCACTGGCAGCCGACTGCGCGCGGCACGATCGTGGGCCTGACACGCGGCACCTCGCGGGCTCATCTCGCTCGCGCCGCGCTGGAAGCGATTGCTTACCAGGTGCGCGATCTCATGGAGGCGATGACTGCGGCGCCGCAAATGACAGTGGCTGAATTGCGCGCCGATGGGGGAGCAGCGGCGAACGATTTCCTGCTTCAGTTCCAGGCCGATATCACCGGCGTTGCGGTGCGCCGCGCAGCAGTGCTGGAGGCGACCGCTTTGGGCGCAGCTTATCTCGCGGGGCTGGGGGTGGGCCTGTGGCGTACGCTTGAGGAGGTCGGGGCTTTGTCGCGACCGCCGCGGACGTTCGAGCCGACGATGGAGGCGACGCAGCGCGAGGAGTTGGTTCGCGGATGGCAGCGGGCGGTGGATACGGCGCTCGCCTGGGCGCGGGTGAAGGGCGGGTAGTGGGGATGGCAACCGGAAGCTCGGCATGGCGGGGTGTGTTCGTTTTCAGTGGGTGTGGGACGGAGCTGCGCGCTCGAACCGGGCGCGGCTTCGCGCCAGAGGCGCGCAAGCGCTGAAGTTCACTCGCCTCAGGCGAGCCGCGAATCGCGGGGTCAGCCTGCCCGCCATAGCGGTCGCGGCGACGGCGGGGTGACCCCGCGCCCAGTGCACTCCTCCGTCGGCGTTGAGCACGGAGTTGAACTGCGATACCCACTCTCCGCGAACACACCTGGTGCGTGAAGCAAGCGCCTGGGGTCTTTACAAAGGACGGGAAATCTGCTACAGTTCGCGCCGGTGGCAAGGTAGCCACTGTCATGCAGAAGGCAGTTGAATGCAGGCTCAACTGGTCAGCAGTGCTGGCCTCCGGCTTGTGGTTCACGCTTTCGGAAAGGAGGCCAGCAGATGGCCACAGGTAAGGTCAAGTGGTTCAATGACGCCAAAGGCTATGGCTTCATTGAGACCCCCGATGGTGACGTTTTCGTTCACCACAGCGTGATCGAAGCTGATGGCTTCCGCACCCTTCAGGAGGGCCAGGAAGTCGAGGTCGAGATCGGGCAGGGGCCGAAGGGACTGAAGGCGCTCAAAGTGCGTCCGCTCTGATCCTTATAGACTGCGCGAACGGCAAGCCCCGGGTTGTCTCCGGGGCTTTGCTGTTTCACAGGGCGATTTGGAGGGAATCTGCCATGCAAACGGTACTCGAATCGGATCGCAGGATTCCGGTGCGCCACCAATGCCAGGTGCTGGTGGCGGGCGGGGGGTTGACTGGCACCTGCGCGGCCATCGCCGCCGCCCGCGCGGGGGCCAAGACCCTGCTGGTGGAACAGAGCCAGATGCTCGGCGGCGTCGCGACCGCCGGCCTCATGGCATCGTTCAACAACCGCTTGATCGCTGCCGACGGCACCCAGGTTATCAGGGGCATTCCGGGCGAGATCGTGGACCGGCTCGTCGAGGTCGGCGGCGCGCGACCCGACTGGCGGTGGCCTACGCTGCCCCACCTGCCATTCGACCCTGAGCGCTTGCAGATCGTTCTCATTAGACTCATGCGCGAAGTGGGCGTACGCGTGCTGCTAGGGGTAATGCTGGTCGCCGCGCGCGCAGAGGAAGGCAAGGTTGTGGCGCTGCTTGAGGGCCGAGCGGGTCGCGAGGCGGCGGCCGCGGAGGTGGTCGTTGATGCGACCGGCGAAGCCGCCGCCGCGGCTCACATGGGCGCCGATTTCGGTGAGACCCCGAAAGCGAGCGCCAGCCTGGAGTTTCGCATGGGCGGCGTGGATCTGGCGGCTCTGTTCGAGCACTTTCGTCAACACCCCGAGGATTTCGCCGAGGATTACGATCTCGCCACCAGCTTCGAGGATTTTGCGCGCAACTGGGCCGAGCTTGGCATCTTCCACCTGCCCCACGGCGGCGGCGCAATCATGAGCCCGATTCAAGCAGCGATCCGTCGGGGCGATTACTGCAAGCAGCGCGGCCAGGCGCATGGGCTCGATGCCTTTGGCTTTTACGCTACCGCTGATACCGACACGATTGTCATCAACAGCAACTTCTACACTGTGGATAGCCTGGACCCGGTGGGTCTTTCAAACGCCGTCATGGATGCCAGGGAGCGCTGTTTTGAGGCGGCGGAGCTGCTGCGGCGGGTGATGCCCGGGTTCGAGCAGGGGTACGTGGTGGCGACTGCGCCGTAGTTGGGCGTGCGCATTAGCCGCTGCATTCGCGGGCAGACGACGCTCACTCGCGCGCAACTGGAAGCCGGGGAGAAGTTCGATGATGTGATCGCGGTTGAGCCGCGGCTGGAGAGCCTGCCGCACGGGGAACAGCGGGTGGAGGGCGTGTCCGAGATCCCCTACGGCATTATGATTCCGCGCGGTGTGGAGCTGCTGCTGGTGGCGAGCGGGAAGACCGTCTCGACCGAACCTCGCGGGATTCTGCGCGGGCAGGTGCCGTGCATGGCGCTGGGGCAGGCGGCGGGCATCGCTGCGGCACTCGCAGCGCGCAACGGCACCTCGCCGTCGCAGATTCCGGCGCGGCAAGTGCAACAGGCACTGCTGAAGCAGGCCGCGTACCTGGGCCGCCAAGCGCGCTTGGCTGAGCTGGGCCTGGGGTAGGGGGCCGCGCGGACGGGGGTCCTCGCCGCCGTTGGTCGGGGCGCAGCGCCGGTCGCCGGACTACAGGTAATCCGCCACCCGCTTGGCCTGCCGCTCGCGGCTGGCGTCAATGGCGGCGAAGACCATCGCCATGCTCTTGATGTTATCGCGCAGCGAGGTCTCCGGCTCCGGCCCCCCGTCGAGCCAGTTGAGGAAATCGCGGATGATGGTGTGATGGCCGGTGGGATCCGCAGGCAGGGGCGGAACTTCCGCGACCTGAGCGCCATCCCGGACGATCCGCACCACGCTATCCGCGTCGAGGATGACCGCACAGTTCTCGCACTCCGCCCGGTAGTATTCCTGGTGCCACGAATTGGTCACTCCGGCCTCGGAGCAGTTGCCCTCATAGCAGGCTTTCGAGCCATTGCTCATCTCCATGACGTAGAGTCCGCTTGAGTCGCCCTTGAAGCTGCTCCACGGGGGGTTCCAACTGGCGCCGGAGATGGTCTCACAGTCCGCGCCCGTCAGGTTGCGGATCATGTCGAAGTGATGCACTGCGCCCTCAATCAGCAGCGCGTCGGGAATATCGTGCCTGAATGCGGCGCCCCATGATCCGTACTGACGGTAATCGGCGGCGAAGCGAGCCATCAAGTAGTTCGGCGCCCCGCCCTGGCAATTGCGCAGGGCGTGCCGGAACGTGAGCATGCGCGAGGTGAAGCGATAGTTCTGGGTCACTGCCATCTTGAGGGCGCTGCCGGTGACCGCCCGGTAGATCTCGCGCGTCGCGCCGAGGGTGTCGGCGATGGGCTTCTCGGACAGGATGTGCACCCCGTGCTCCACCGCCAGCATGACCGCTTGCCGGTGCTCGGCGGGAGGGATGACAATGGCGCAGAAATCCGCCTCCACCTGCCGAAACGCGTCGGCCAGGTTGGCGAAACGCTGGTCCGGCCCAAGGCCGAGCACCTCCGCCGAGCGGTCCAGGGCCTCCTCGTTTCGGTCCACCAGCGCCACGACTTCGACGCGGTCCTCCAGAAACTCGGGGAGAAAGTTGCGGATCCACGAACCGGCGAAGCCCCCGGCGCCCACCATGAGCAGCCGTCTCGTCATTACATCCCCCTTCTCTCCGGCGCGGTTCGTGGTGAAAAAGCGCGACCGCCAGGCGCTTCCAACAGGCCATAGTCCGTCGAAGATCCCAGGCGTTGGCTCCGCCGGTGATTTCGATTAGCAAGGTTCAATATCCTGCTGGCGCCCGAAGGCGCAGACCAGTGCCGCCAAGTCGGCGCCAACTCGGCGGCCCCTGTTGTCGGGCGGCGCGCGGCCAACAAGGGGGCGCCGCCATGCGCGGGGAAACTATCACTCATGAGCGAGTTAAGCCCCATCGAGTGGCATGGCGATCACGTCAGGGTGCTGGATCAGACGCGGCTGCCCGCGCAAGTGGTGCATCTTGAGTGCACCGAGCCCGAGGAGGTTGCGCGCGCGATCCGCGGCATGAGCATTCGCGGCGCGCCGGCACTGGGGGTGACCGCGGCATTCGCCGTGGCGCTGGCGGGGGTCAACGCACGGCAGCTTGACCTGGGGAGAGCCCGCGAAAGAGTGGCAGAGGCAATTGAGATCATCCGTGCGACCCGGCCCACGGCGCGGAATCTCTTCTGGGCGCTGGAGCGCATGCAGCAGGCAGGTGCGGCGGCGCAGGATGCCGGCCAGCTCAGTGACGCGCTGGTTCGCGAGGCGCTTGCAGTCCAGCAGGAGGACCTCGACTCGTGCCATCGCATCGGCGATTTCGGCGCCAAGCTGGTGCCCGAGGGCGCGAGCATCCTGACGCACTGCAATGCCGGCGCCCTGGCCACCGCCGGCTATGGCACCGCGCTGGGGGTTATTCGCTCCGCCCATCGCCAGGGCAAGAACATCCGCGTCTTGGTTGACGAGACCCGGCCCTTGCTTCAGGGCGCTCGCCTCACCGCGTGGGAGCTGGTTCAAGAAGGCATTCCTGCGACGGTCATTGCGGACTCGGCCGCCGGCTGGTGCATGAGCAAGGGCATGGTGGACCTGGTAGTAGTGGGCGCCGATCGCATTGCGGCCAACGGCGACGCGGCCAACAAGATCGGCACTTATTCGCTCGCCGTGCTGGCATGCGAGCATGGCATCCCGTTTTACATAGCCGCCCCGATGTCCACCGCCGATCTGACCCTCACCCGCGGGCAGGACATTCCCATCGAGGAGCGCGCGGCGGAGGAGATCAGCACTATCGCCGGGGTGCGCGCCACACCGGAGGGGGTGGCGATCTTCAACCCTGCCTTTGATGTCACGCCCCACGGTCTCATTACCGCTATCATCACTGACCGCGGGATTTGCGATCACCCGTTGTCCGAATCACTGGCGGCGCTGGCGGCGCAAACCGCGCCGCGCGACGGCGCCGACACCCGCTGACGCCCCGCGAGGGATGTACAGGTAGATCCTTACCCCTCAGGCGTTGGATTTCCTTTGGCAGCAGAATATGCAAATGGTCCTCGAGCAAGACCGAGCGCCAGACGACGATACGCGGATT
>Ga0315289_10000185_pt1 | contig 99008 bp, 84 predicted proteins | sample YL17G11_40_MG_FD_203452 | JGI IMG/M metagenome (GOLD analysis project Ga0315289, IMG submission 203452) | Sediment microbial communities from Yellowstone Lake, YNP, Wyoming, USA - YL17G11_40 | ecosystem: Environmental > Aquatic > Freshwater > Lake > Sediment | place: USA: Wyoming | collected... | reverse complement strand
AGTTTTTCTTTCTTTTTCATGGTGGAGCTATGACCTCCACCACCCCTGGCAGCCTGATGGCTGTCGGGGATTAAATATTTTTAGATTTTAAACGCACCCGCTTCATAGGTTAAATTTATATAGGAATTTGCTAATTTTAATATAAAAAGAGGTGTCTAATGAACAAAGCACAGATTAGTATGGAGTATCTTATTATTGTTGGCTTTGTTGCTGCTATTACTGTACCTTTAATTGTGATATTCAACACTCATTCTTCTGAAATGAATGAAGAAATTACTGCAAACCAGGTAGATAATATCGCTTCCAAGATAGTTGATGCAGCTGAATCTGTATATTACCTAGGAGAATCTTCAAAAGTGACTTTTAGGACATACATACCAAAAAAAATTAATGCAGTCAGCATCGGAAACAATGAAGTTGTTTTCTATATAAACAGGATGAATGGCATTGACCATGTTGTTAAGTACTGCGCTGTTCCAATAAACGGAAGCATTTCTGCAGAATCAGGTATACACAACATAGTGATTGAGTCAAAAGGGGATTATGTATGGGTGAGCAACTGAGGACAATGAAAACCCATTCGGAGTTTTCAAGCCTTAGAAATTCAGCCAGAATTTTTAAGAAATCCCAGGTAAGCATGGAGTTTGTTTTTCTTGTAGGGGTTGCATTTATGGTAATGCTTGTTTTTATTTCTACAACAAGGAGCGAGTTCAGTGATTTGAGGAATGAAGAAGAAAAAAGCTTGGTCAAGGATGTAAGCATGATGGTCCAGCATGAGCTGGTAATGGCATCAAATGTAGAGGATGGATATTTAAGGAAATTCTATGTTCCTTTAGACCTTGACGGAATAAGCTACAACATACAAATAATAAACAACACCGTCCTTACAACAACTGAGGGTTATGAATATGTTTTGAATATCCCTTCTGTAATAGGAAGCATACAAAAGGGAAATAACACAATAAACAAGACAAATAGCACCATTTATCTCAATTAAAATGAACAAAAAAGCACAGATATGGTACACTGATTTTATGCTGGGGATATTGGTATTTGTTGTAGTAATCTTTGTTTACTATGAATATGCCTATAGCATTGACCAAAATCCTGCTGATATAACCTCTGATATCATGATGGATGCAAAATCAATCAGCAGTTCTCTTATCACGCAAGGATCTCCTGCTGACTGGAATCAAAGCACTGTTAAAATAATTGGCCTTACTGACGGCGAACAAAGGATAGTGCAAGAAAAACTGGATATGTTTGCAAACATGACTTATGCACAGACAAGAACAAAACTCAGGACACCTTATGAATTTTATATCCAATTTGAGGAATTGAATGGAAGCATCATCCAAATAAATGGAAAAGATGGAATTGGATTAGCAGCAAATGATACTGACAATGCTGTCTCTATAAGCAGGATAGTTGTTTATGATTCAAAATTAACAAATATGGTGGTGCAGGTATGGCAGTAAGGTATAGGAAGGGCAGCGGAAACAATGTTTCCTGGTCTTTTTTTTGCCTGCAAAAAAAAGGTTTCTTTTTTACAGTTGATGCATTGCTTGCAGCATCCATACTTCTTGGAGGACTAATAATACTGTCTTCTAATTACATAAGTACACAACCGACAATCCACCTCAATTATCTTTCACAAGATATAATCAATTGCCTTGATACCCTCAAGATAAATGAATTAAACAATAGCTATGTAGACGGGCTTATTGCAAACGGCAACATAACTGATACAAACAATTCAATATTGCAGCAGGTAGGAGAATTTTGGGCAGCTGAAAAATTTGAGATTGCCAGAATGTTTATGGGCAATATAACTGAAGACATACTTCCAGACAGATATGGCTTTGGGATGTGGATAAGCGAGGATTTGATATACCAAAGAGACAATCCGCCGCCAAGTTCAAGGTCATCTGCAAGAAAACTAATCTCAGGAATAGAAAAGAAAAAACCAGTAAAAGGATTTATCTCAAAAGCAAGGGCAAACAATTTCATCAAAGTAGGGACTGAGGTTATTTCTTTTTCTCCTGAAGGAGCTGGATGGGAAGGAGATTTTTCCAATCCTGGAGAGGTTGTTATCCAAAAGTATTTTGAGCTGCCTGCTAATATAAATGTAACTAACTCTACTTTTTACGTTTCTTTGCACATGGAAGACGATGGTCCTGACTGGCAAGTCATCAATATAAATAACGGGCTTTGCACAATTAATAGAGACCAGATTGATTTTTTTGGAGGAGAAGAAGGAACTTTTGATATAATAAACATTGCTGGATGCATTCATAATGGAACAAACAAAGTAACTTTAAGATTAAGGAACCCAGGATACAATGGACACATACATCCAGGCATGCTGATTAAGGTGGATTATAACATAAATGAATCAACTCAGACATATAATAATACATTTTCAAAAAGATATTATTTTGACAATTTAACAAGCAATGAAGGAAGTACACATCAAAGCGGAGCATGGGCATCGCTTCCATTTTATATTCCAGAGGATGCTGTTAATATTAGCGTAAGTATGCGTATTGCTGGAAAGAATATAAGGAATTATACTGGTTCTGGAACCTTTTCTTCATGGAGCGGATGGAAGTATATGAGAGATTATGATTATATTCTTTTTGTAAATGGAGGCTCTCCTTTTGCCAGCAGCGCAAATCCTGCAGCAAATCCAGTTTATTCTTATAATTCATCCCAAATCTCAAGCAAGTTAGTAGATGGAACAAATGTTGTAAGTGTTTATTTTAACAATTATGGGGATTCTTCATGGGGAGGAGGGCATCCTCAAATATATTCTGATCCTATAAATTACCCAAATAACTCATCGTATGTTGAAGTTAATTATTCACTTCCACAAGCAGTTGCTCCTTATGGAAGCATTAAGATAACACACTTTAAGGAATTTGGAGGAAGTGCTAATTGGCTAAAAGAAACCTCTTTTAAATTTCCGCAGCAAGCAATTGAGATGGGCGATGTTTTCACGCATATTGTACAGCAGTATTCTTACATAGTTGATGTCAGGGCAGACACTTACACTCCTCCTTCGCATCTTGTCTTCACTTCTCCCTCTTCTAGAGCAGTTCCAACTACTGTTTTTATTCCAGGAAGTGTATTGGACTTGTCTTCTACAGCTAACAACTATGTCAGGGTAAGCGATAGGAATTACAATGAGATATTGCCTGAAACATCTGTCGAATACAGCTTCTATGTCCCTTCTTTTGTAGGATATAGGAATGTATTTGCAACACAAAACGAAGCAGAGACAGACGCGCTTTCAAGATTGAACCAGACAGTGGGAGTATTTGTCTCTGCAGAAAATCTTGTTGTTGAATCAAGCGAAATGAGGGATGTTCCTACTATGTGGGGCCCTGCTGTAATGGAGGTCAGGGTATGGCACTGAGATTCACTTACGGAAAAAAAGGCGTATTTTTCACATTTGTTGCATGCATCTTCCTTTCCTTATTGATATTCTCAACATCTGTCGGGCATAACTATGAGCTTAGGCAAAAAAGTTTTGTAATGGAAACAAGAGTGGACACAATGAACCACTTTGTTTCAGATGTAGAAGAAGACATTGAAAGAGCGGCTTATATCGCTGGATTCAGATCATTGATTAGTTTAGTTGAACATGTTATTTCAACAGGAGAATATATCTCTGATGTTAACAGCAGCTTTAATGAATTATTCCTTAATGGAACCATTGATGGAACAAATTCATCTTTCCTTGTCAATAATACTTTTGTTGACTGGATTGACAAAATAGATGATGAAGCATCAAAGATTAATCTTATTATTAATTTTTCAATAAATAATATCAGCGTAACACAGGCAGATCCATGGAGGATTAAGATAGATGTGGGAGTTGGTATAAATGTATCTGATGAAGAAGAGATATCTTCTTGGAATAAGAATAAGGTGATTACCTCTTATGTTGAACTTGATGGTTTTGAAGACCCTATTTACGTTGTAGAAACAAATGGCTTAGTTGATAATACGGTCAGAAGGACAAACTTCAGTTATTTTGTCAGCGGAACAGACATCTCCAATCTTTTAGAGCATACTTATGGCGGATATTATATTGAATTTACAGGAGCTCCAAGTTATTTGATGAGGCTAGAGGGTGATTTTGGCAGCTCAGCATACGGTATTGAAAGTTTAGTTGATATAGCTGAACTTATGAGTAAAGGTATTTCTGCAAAAGATAAGAGCATCGTGGATTATATCTATTTTGGCAGTAATAACCCTACAAAATATCATGTTTCTGGAGCACCTTCATGGTTTAAATTAGATAATAGTTCAAATGCAGAAAACAACCAAACTCACTTAGATTTATATGAGGTAAATGGCCTTATTTAATATTCGTGCCAAGAAGTCCATATCCTGAACTACGTTAGGGTATGAATAGTTCACATAGTAAACTATATAAATAAGGTAGAACTAAACAATATAGGTAGGGAAAATGCAAGGAAAAACAATACAAACAGAGGTAGATAGTCTTGTTTCTTTGATACAGGCAGAGGAAAGAATTTCTGTTAAGGATGCTGCAAGAAAACTTGGCGTGCCTGTACCTATTGTAAGCGAATGGGCTGCTTTCCTTGAAGAAGAAGGCGTTATAAATATAGAATATAAGTTTACCACTCCTTTCCTTGTTAAAAAACAGCTAACCAGTGAGCAAATTGCAGAGATAAGGGGAAGGATATACGAAGAAAAAGACCTTTTTGACAGGAAAAGCAGCAGCATGCTGACTTATTTGAATAAACTTGAGAAAGAAGTTGATTCACTTAAGGAAATTTTTGAGGAATTGGGAAACAATTTCAAGTCAAAACTTTCAGAGACGAGGAAGGAATTCAATGAATTAAAAAAAGCAGAAGAAGAAAAGGAAAAGCTAAACAAGGAGATGGTTGAATCAAAACAGAGGTTTATCAAGCAAATTTCTGATTTAAACAAACAACTCCTGAAAGAAGAAGCAGATTATAAGAACATATATACTTTTCTTTATACCCAGTCCCAGATGGAAGGCCAGATTCTAGACATACAAGAAGACGAGTTCGAACTTATAAAATCAACTAATAAATTATTAAATGATAAACTAAAGGCAATAAGGAAAAAACTTGATAAAAAGAAATCAACTGCTGCCAAGAAAAAGGAAGGGGCTGTAGCAGAGTCAGACTCAAACTTAAAGCAATTAGAAAAAAAATATACTAAATTAAAGGAATTCCTTGAGAATGAAAAGTATATGATGGATGAACTTTTAAGAAAAAACAAAGAGCAAGAAGAACAAATAGAATCTTTGAAAAAAGATGTTCTTGCAAAAATTAATATCAATAGTTCCAAGCTTGATAAAACCATATTTGATGTAAAAGGAATTCCACGCAAATTAGAATCTGCAATGGGCAGGAAAGATAAGATATCAAAGATACTAACTGGAATAAGCTATAATGAAAAAATGCTCAAGGAAAAATTAGTGGATTTGATGAAAAAGGCAGCTGCTTTGAAAATCACAACAGGTGTTGATGAGGTCAACAAGGAGCTTAAAGAACTCGAAGAAAACCTTGAAGAGATAACAACCAAAAAAAGATTTTTTGAGAGAGAGATCAAGAAAATTTTTGGGATGTTAAAAATATAATATGCTTAAAAGAGGGATAGGTTGAAAAACAAAAAAAGAGGTGTTAAGGTAGTTTTAACAAAAAAAGACAGCAATAAGGCTGCTGAAAAGCCAGTTCTTTCAAAAAAACTTCTAAAAACCTATCAAATAGATGCAGGAGGGATTCCTGTTATAATAAACATTTATCATCAACCAGGAGAATTCGTGCCTATTTATACAGTGCAGCTGTCATCAATAAGCAAAACCACAGAGTTAATCCTTGAAAAAATAAGAGAGGAGCTTATAAATAGGGTAAATTTAGGGATTCTTGATATCACTGACTCGAAAAGAGAAGGTCTTGTTGAAAGCAAATTTACTGAAGCTACAGTAACCCTTATTAAAAAATATTTCCCAAATTTAGACGAGGCCAATGAAAAATTCCTGACATCTTATCTTGTCAAAAAAAGCTTGGGCATGGGGGATGTAGAGCTGCTTATGAGCGATGTAAATCTAGAAGAGATAGCAATAAATTCCTCTGAAGAACCAATCTGGGTATATCATAAAGAGTTTGGATGGCTTAAGACAAATATTATCCTTGAAGAGGAATCTTTGGTAAGGCATTATGCGACCATGATAGGAAGAAAGGTTAACAGGCAGATAACTGTGCTTGAGCCTTTGATGGACGCTACATTATCAACAGGAGACAGAGTTAACGCAACATTGAATCCAATCTCAACTCATGGTAACACAATAACCATAAGAAAGTTTGCATCAAAGCCCTGGACTATTGGGGATTTTATCAAGGTTAAGGCAATATCACCATCAGCAGCTGCTTTAGTTTGGGAATGCGTACATTATGAAATGTCAGCAATCATTGCAGGAGGAACTGCTTCTGGAAAGACTTCTATGCTGAATGTAGTAAGCAATTTTTTCCCACCTAACCAAAGAATTATTTCAATTGAAGATACAAGAGAGATACAGCTTCCATCATTCCTGCACTGGGTTCCTATGCTGACAAGGCTGCCTAATAACGAAGGAAAAGGAGGAATCTCCATGCTTGACCTGTTGGTCAATTCCCTGCGTATGAGGCCTGATAGGATAGTAGTAGGAGAAATAAGAAGGCAAAAAGAGGCAGAGGTATTATTTGAATCAATCCATACTGGGCATTCTGTTTATGCTACCCTGCACGCAAACAACACACATGAAGCAATAACGAGATTGACAAGCCCACCTATAGACATCCCCAAAGCAATGCTGCCAGCTGTTTCATTGATTTTAGTCCAATATAGGAATAGAAGGACAGGGTTAAGAAGGACTTTTGAATTGTCAGAAATAAAGGAAGATGGTTCTCCGAATATACTTATGAGATATAATGTCAAAGAGGATTTATTGAAGAAGACTGCAAATTCAATCACAATCAAGAATAACCTGGAGCTTTACACAGGAGCGAGCCAAAATTCTATTAAAAAAGAGCTTCTTGAAAAAGAGTCTGTATTGAAATGGCTTACAAAACAAGATATAAATACAGTAGATGGGGTAGGAAAAGTTATGGCAGAGTATTACACAAATAAAGACAACCTTATGAAATTTGTAAGGGCAAATAAGCCATTCAGGTGATGACTATTCTAAAAAATATCTTCTTAATGATTACTTCTTCTTTTCCTGCATTAAACATTAAGTTAAGGCAATCTGGAATGAAAGAAACGCCTGGGGAGTTTGTCAAGAAAACATTTTTTACTTCATTTTATATGACAACAGGCCTTGTTTTATTTTTAGCTGCTATTTTTTCAAAAATTAAATTTCTTGTAGTAATATTGTCTATTGTTTTCCCAATACTGTTTATGCTTATGTTCTTGTATTTTGTCAAGCTACCTGATGTCAGGATAATCAAGAAAAGAAAAGAGATTGACAGGGAAGTTGTTTTTGCAGGAAGATTCTTGATTGTTGAAATGGAATCTGGTGTTTTGCTGTACAATGCAATGGCAAATGTTGCAAAGAGCTATAAAGAGATTGGGAAGGTGTTCAAGGATATCCTTAACAGTATAGACATGGGGACAGGCATTGAAGATGCGCTGAATGAGGCAATTGAATTTACACCCTCTCCTGATTTCAGAAGAGTGCTATGGCAGATAGTCAATGCATTAAGGACTGGTTCTGATATTTCTGAATCACTCAAGTCTGTTGTTGAGCAGATTACAAGAGAGCAGATAATTGAAATAAACACATATGCTAAGAAATTAAACCCGCTAGCCATGTTCTATATGATTATTGCAGTCATCCTTCCTTCTCTTGGAGTCACTATGATGATTGTGCTTTCAAGCTTTATCTCTATACAGCTTAGCCTTCCTGTTTTAGTAGGAGTTGCAGTGCTTCTTGGAATACTCCAATTAATCTTTTTTGTCATAATCAAATCATCAAGACCTGCGGTGAGCGTATGAAGTTGCTGAAAAAGATTAAAGAAGGCTTGAACAAAAAGAAAAAAGAAGCATTGCTAAAAAAGCGCAAGAAGCAGACAAAGCACTACCTCATCAATGAATATCTGTCTAAGGCAGGAATCTCAATTCATTCTCATTTATTGTCCAGAGGTCTATTCAAGGTAGCCCTTGCGATAAACTTGGTGGTAACAGGATACCTTGTACTCTTCTTTGCAACAAAAGAAGGGTATACCCTGCCTTATATCATCCTGGTACTATTCCTTGTATGGGCCCTGGCATTTTTTTTATTTTTGGGAGTTATCTGGCTTGCATTTTATCTGTTCCTGGATTTGAGGATATTCAAAAGAAAATTAAGCATTGAAGGAGTACTTCCTGATTTCCTGCAACTCACTGCGACAAACCTAAGGTCTGGAATGACAATTGACAAGGCGCTGTGGTTTGCAGTCAGGCCAAGATTTGGAGTTCTTGCAAAAGAAATAGAGACTGTTGCCAAAGAGGTTATGAGCGGAATCGAGCTTACAGATTCCTTAGAGAGGTTTGCTGCAAAATATGAATCAGAAATACTAACGAGATCCATCAATCTTTTGACTGAAGGAATAAAATCAGGAGGAGAGATTGGAGATTTGATGACAAGGATTGCCAACAACATCCAAGAATCAAAGCTGATGAAAGAAGAGATGGCTGCCAATGTCACTACCTATGCTATTTTCATCACTTTTGCAGCAGTTGTAGCTGCCCCTATCCTGCTTGCACTGTCAGGCCAATTAATTATGGTTATTGGAAACATTACCTCTAAGATTGATGTGCCTGCAACAGGGAACACCATGTTTGCGCTAACCCGTCTTTCAGTGACTCCTACTGACTTTAAGATATTCTCATTTGCTTCATTAGTTATAACTTCATTCTTTTCTTCGATAATAGTTGCCACAATCAAAAAAGGTACAATAAAAGAAGGGTTCAAATACATCCCATTATTTATTGCAATGGGAATAGGGTTTTTCTTGATTGCATCTAAGGTATTGAATATGCTCTTGTCTGGAATGCTACTATAATTTAGTTAATTTTATATATAACTAATCTTTGATTTGAATAAGAGGTGTTTATGTTGCAGAAAAAAGCTCAAGCAGCAATGGAATTCTTGATGACATATGGCTGGGCTTTGCTGGTCGTATTAGCAGCTATAGGCGCTTTAGCATATTTTGGGGTATTAAAACCACAGCAGTTTTTGCCAGAGCAATGCGTATTAGTTCCAGGTGTTGCCTGTTCTGATTTTAAAGTAAATTCTAGTCAGACTGTTATGGTTATTTTAAATTCACTTGGAAGAGACATGAGTATTACAAGAATCTCAGCAGGAAACTGCAGCAAAGACTTTAACTATGAATTAAAGAACGGAGAGCAATTTGAATTTATCTTGACTGGGTGCAACAATGGCGAATCTGGCGGAAGATTTAAATCAGACATAGTCGTAGATTATGTAAGCAAGGACTCGGGTCTTTCAAAAACAATAAAAGGTTCAATATCCGCTAAAATACAATGAATGCAGATAAAAAAGCGCAACAATCTCTGAATGACCTAGTTTTCTGGTATGCTATCTGCTTAGCAATTGTATTTATCAGCGTCGGAGTTTTATACGGAACAGGTGTAATCGGAAATTACGAGCGCCAGAGCCTGATAGGAAATAATGAGATAACTGCAGCTGCTGTTGCTGTTCCAGCCAATGAGCCTGTTGCTAACAATACCGACGGAAATGCGACGATGAATCCGACGGAATAATTTATTCTTTTTTTTGAAAACAAAAAGTTTAAATAATAGTTATATTTAAAGAGGGGTATAGTAGTATACTTTTTAGTATACTTACTTAAAAATAAGAGGTGAAAGTAGATGTACAAGAAAGCACAAGCAGCAATGGAATTCTTGATGACATATGGTTGGGCAATCCTAGTTGTATTAGCAGCTATCGCAGCCCTTGCATATTTCGGAGTACTGAGCCCAGACAGGTTCTTGCCTGAAAAATGCACGCTACCATCAGGAATAGCATGCCTAGACTTTAGGTATACAGGTTCTGCAATCCAAATGTCTATCCAAAATGGACAGGGATTTGACATGAATAACATAAGTGTCGCTGTTAATGGGACAAATTGTGTTGCATCAGACACAACAACAGCACCAACACTAACGAATGGTCAGAAAGCCACCTATTCAGTGTCATGCACTCCTTTATCTGGTAAGTTCAAAGGAGCAGTAACTATTAACTATGTGAATCAGGAAACAGGCATGTCACACTCCAAGGTTGGAGAGATTATCGTAAAGGTACCATAAAAACAGACTTATTTTTTTCTTTTTTTAATTTATTTCTAGAAACCCTATCAGACTTACCAGTGTTCTAATGCATCTTCTTCCATGAAATGCAATTCAGCAGGGATTATTAGACAATAAGGAGGCTCTCCAAAATCAAGGTCTTTAAGTTTTGAGATTTTTCCATACTTTATCATTTGATCGTCTGCGCCAACCCTAGCACATGCAATTGCTTTTGTCTCTTTTGTAACACCCTGCTTCATTAGATATTCAATTGCCTGTTTTATTGTCAAAAATTTATTCTCTTCTGGCCTTAAATCCAATAAGAATAATGTATGCATTCCTTTGCTAAGGTTATCTATCAAAATAGTGTAGGGAGCTTTTACATTCTCATTCTCAAATGGGATTGAAGTTATTTTTCCAAATTTGTAAACTTCCAGTCCAGTAATCCCGATTGCAGAAACAATAGAAGCATTGTGTATAATTTTTGTTTTGATGCCTTCTTTTGTTGCCCTTAGCATCAAGTCAATATGAGTAGTTGCACACATTGGATCTCCTATCACCAAAAAAGCCACATCTGCATCTTTTGCATTCTTAAGAATAGTCTGCTCTGCATTTTGCTCGACAAGTTCTCTATTTGCTTGAATTATTTTTTTACCATAAAGTTTTTCTAAATCTTTAACTGAGCAGGAAAGTTTTGAAGTATAGTTTTCGAGATATACAAACTTGCATTTTTTAACTGCTTCCAGGCCTTTAAGAGTTATGTCTTTCTCGTCGTTAAGTCCTATTCCGATGAAATAAAGCGCCATATTATTTAGAATAAATCAAGGTTTTAAAAGGTTTTGCTTATAATCTATCTGCATCATTAAGCTTCATTCTGGTTGGTTTAAATTTAGCCAGCCTGTCAAACAAATTAGTTTGAAATGTTCAAAAAGTCTGGTCAGTCTATCATATGTTTTTAAGTCGAGGTGCGAGACCCCTATTAAATGCAGTTCCATACGTTTTTAGTATCCTGTGGTGGTTATAAACCTAATTCTTTATAAGCTGTATACTACAGGATAGAAATCTTTATATATAAGTTTTTACATATAAACTAGAATTCAAAACGAGTTTTTTTGGCGGAAAACTCGATTTAATGCGTCACGTTTCTTAATTTGGCGGTTAAAAAACGTTGATATGGTCGAAAAAGTCTTAATGCACTTCGAATACTTGTTGGCGCAAGTAAACGAATGACTCTTTCTAAAAGGGATAAGGCTAAACTAATATATAAATGTTTGTGTAGCCAAATGTATATATCCTAAAATATAAAAAATATACTCAAAGAGGGGGTATACAAAATGGAATTTATCGTGGAAAATGCATTAAACAATGCAAAAGGAAATCAATTTGATGACTTAAGTGTAGGACAGGCGAAAATAAAAGTAATTGGCGTTGGTGGAGCTGGAAACAACATGGTTAGCTGGCTGTATAATAAAGGAATCAAAGGTGCAGAAATCTTAGCAGCTAACACAGACAAACAACATTTGGAAATAACAGATGCTGATGCAAAGTTTTTGTTAGGTAGAGAAGTTACAAGAGGCCTAGGTTGTGGAGGATATCCTGAGAAAGGAGCTGAAGCAGCACAGGAAAGCCTAAATGTTATTAAAGAGCATCTGAGAGACGCTGATATGGCATTTGTTTGCGCAGGAATGGGAGGAGGCACTGGTACAGGTGCAGCACCTGTTGTAGCACAGGTAGTAAAGGATGCAGGTGCAATAGTTATTGGAACAGTTACAATGCCTTTCAACATTGAAAGAGCAAGATGCGACAAAGCTGAATTTGGACTGCAGCAGTTAAGACAGGTATCTGACACAGTAATCGTAATTGACAACAACAGACTAGTCCAGATTGCAGGAAACTTGCCAATCCAACAGGCATTTGCAGTAGCAAACGAGCTCGTCGCAACTATGATAAAAGGTATTGTAGAAACAATAGCAGTCCCAAGCCTAGTTAACTTAGATTATGCAGACGTTAAAGCAATAATGACTAATGGTGGCGTTGCAGCAATCGGAGTTGGAAGCTCTGACACAAATAATAGAGTTGAAGAAGCAGTAAAAGGAGCTTTGAACAACCCACTACTGGATATAAACTATGAAGGCGCAACAGGAGCTTTGATCCACGTAATTGGTGGACCTGATATGACACTAGATGAAGTTAGCAGAATAGGAGAATTAGTGACAGAAAGCCTAGACGATGATGCAAACGTTATCTGGGGAGCAAGAGTTTGTGACGATATGAAGGGAAAACTAACAGTAATGACAATCATCACAGGAGTCAAGAGCCCATGGATACTTGGCAAGGTTGATTACAAGAGACCAAGCGAAAGAGCAAGGCATATCAGCAAAGAGCTAGGAATAGAAATCATTCAGTAAAACGGGATAAATTCTATTTATCCCCTCTTTTATTTTATGGTCACAGTAATGTGGTGAAGTTGGCGAAAGCCAACAACATCACTTTGTGATGTGTTCTTTGCCTTCATTTATTAACTCCCTAACCACCCCCAAATGAAGGCAAGTGCTTGCCCTGCAGTGATGCAGGGACTTCTTTTTTTTATTAGAAAATTAGGGATTTTCTTTATTTTCAAACAAGATGCTCTTTTTTCCGCTGTATAAACCCATCTTGCTCATAGCATCATATTGCTCTGCTGTCAAAGTTAATGGAGAAATCACAAAATTATAAGCTTCATTTATCTCAGCGCATATCTCTTTTATCTTTCCTGTTTCAATATTATTCCCTATCAAAAGAACATTTGCCCTATCTTTTGCTTCTTCTCCATGAAGAACAAGGGCTTGCACTCCTGGCAGTGCTTTAATCTTTTCAATGAATATCTTCAGTACTTGGGCTTCTCTCTTGAACAGCCTGTACAAGAAATCGCTTTTTCCAGAGCGCTTGAATTTATAGAGCTTTAATTTCTTTATCTTTATTTCATCTATTAGTTCTATTTTTACTAATTTGTTTAAGATCCTATATGTAGTAGCTGGTGCAACATTTGCTGCTTTTGCTAATTCTCCTAGATACATTCCTTCTGATTTATCATTAATGAGTATATTCAAAATATTTAGAATTTTTTTGTCAAATAACTCTGTCAATACATCTATTGCCTGCATAATATAAGTAGAAATAATGTTCTATTTAAATCTTTTCATTTTTGAAATACCTATCCATAAATAGATAAAAATTTCATTTTTGAAATATTAAGACGAGAAAAAATTTATTGCTGTCCTTCGTAATAGTCCTGCACTGTTTCTAGAGTGCTGATCTCTTCTGGAGCCCTGTCTTCCCTGATTCTGACTAGTCTTGGGAATCTTAATGCAAAGCCGGAAGAATAAGTTGGAGATTTCTGAATCTCTTCATAGCTGACTTCCAAGACTAGATGCGGTTTGACTTTCACTTCTTTGCCTGATTCGCCTGTGATCAAAGGCCTTAGTGTTTCAGTCAATTGCTTGAAACTTACGCCTTCTTCCTCTTTTTCCTTTATCCCTGTGCCTACTCTCCCAATCTCTAGGAAGTTTCCGTTTTCATCAATACATGCCAGTATGAAGCTGCTTAGCCAATTTGCTCTCTTGCCTTCTCCCCAATCTGCCCCAACTATCACTAAATCCAATGTTTCCATGACTGGCTTTACCTTAACCCCATAGCCAACTCTTGAACCTGGTTTGTATGGCTTATCAAGGCCTTTTATCATAATTCCTTCATTGCCTTTGCTTAATGATTCCTGATAGAACACTTCTGCTTCTTTAACACTATCTGTAACTATTTCCCTTGCTAATTGGATTTTTTCAGGTATCTCGATTGTTATTCTCTTCAAGGCAGCCCTTCTTTCTGCAAATGGCTTCTTGATCAATGTCTCTCCATCAACATGGACTGCATCAAACAGGTTTACCATGACTGGAATCTCTTTGATGGTCTGATGGATGTCATACTTTCTTTTGATTCTTTGGGAAATGTTCTGGAAAGCAAGCCATTTCTTTGTTTTTGGATCAATTCCAATGATTTCTGCATCCAAGATATAATTGTCTGACTTGATGTTTTTCCTGATTACTTCAACAACATCTGGAAATTGGTTTGTCACATTCTCTAATCTTCTTGTGAAAAGCTTAATCTTGTCCTTGTCCCTGTGCATCTGCATCCTAAATCCATCATATTTGTATTCCAATGCAGCTGGCTTGCATACTGTCTCAAATGCATCTTCTATATCTTTTGCTTTCTGGTAAAGCATTACTTTGATAGGTTTTCCTACCTCTAATGAGATGTTGTTTAATCCTTTTAGCCCTTGTTTTTTTGCGATTTCAGCCACTTTTGAGAAATCATTTGTTAAGTCATAAGCTTCCTGCAAGGCATTGACATATTTATTATATGTTTCCCTTTCTTCATCTGACATCTCTAAATCATTTTCTTCTTGATTATACTCTATTTTCAGTTTGTCTCCAAAATAAGCCCAGACAATCGCATCTCTTATGCTTCCTTCTCCAACCCCTACTCTTAGGTCTTCTAAGACAGTCCTTATTATGTATCTTGCTTCCAAAGGTTTTGCTGATGACAATAATTCTGCAATAAGTTTTACCTTTATCTCAACTGTTCCCTGGCCTTCTGCTTCAGTAAGCTTTTGGATGTTTTCATAGACTTTCTTTATTGAAAGCTCTTGCGAGAATAATGTTGATTGCTGCTTTTTTGATACTAGTTTTTCAGCAACTAATCCTAAATCCCCTGTCTCTTTCCATAGCTCTTCTATTTTGCTTGTGTCAATGCCTGTTGCTACATTGATTGCTTTAAGAACTAGCCTAGATGCAACCCCTATGACTCTTTCATCCCATGAAGGGAATACTTTGCCTTGCAGCAGAAGGACAACCATGTTCAATTCTTCCAAAGGCGTCTTTTTCAGGAATTCTGCTATCAGATGGGTCTTCTCAAGCCTTTTTGAGGTTTTTTCTAAGGATAAATATACTTCTGTTAACTCCCTATATTTCATAGTTAAGGCTAAGTAAATGATATATTAAAAAGTTTTGCAAAATAGATAAATTTATTAACTAAATCTCTAATTTTAGTATTATGGAATTATTTGACTGCATTAAAACAAGGCGCTGCATAAGAAAATTCCAGTCAACGCCTGTTCCATGGGATTTGGTTTCGAAGATACTTGATGCTGGAAGATTGGCTCCAAATGCAGGAAACCTGCAGAATTGGAAATTCATAGTTGTTCTTGATCAAGGCACTCGGCAAAAAATAGCCGAAGCATGCTTGCGCCAATATTGGATGGCAAAAGCTCCTGTGCACATTGTTGTATGCGCTGACCCTAAAGTTTCTGAAAGATATTATGGGACAAGAGGAGACAGGCTTTATTCTGTTCAAAACTGTGCAGCAGCTAGCCAGAATATGCTCTTACAGGCACACAATTTAGGATTAGGAGCATGCTGGGTTGGAGCATTTGATGAAAACATGGTTTCAAATGCAGTTGGTTTGCCTGAGGAGGTTAGGCCGCAAGTTATTATTCCTCTTGGTTATCCTGATGAGAAACCTGCAGAGCCTGCAAAATACCCTCTTGAGAATATAACTTATTTTGAAAAATGGAGAGGAAAGATACAGGATGTTCCTGCTTATATGGGCTATTATTCTATCAAATGGGAAAAAGGGGCAAAGAAAGCAAAAGCAGCATTAGAAAAGCAAAGCGAGAAATTAGCAGTAAAGGCAAAGGAAGTTGCAGCGAAAGTTAAGAAAAAAGTTGAAGAGAAAAGAAAAAGGTATAAGGATTTGAAAGAATTCAAGAAAGTGCATGGCTTGAAGTAATTCTGAAAACTGAACGCCCCCACGGAGAATCGGACTCCGGTCTTAAGGTTTTTACTTCTTAAACCGCAACCTCACGTACTATCCACTATACTATGGGGGCAATAGAAACAGATTAATTTCAGAGTTATATAAATGTTATCATGGCTGATTTCCAACCATTTCAACAAGCTTTGGGTTTTTATCCATATATTTTATGAATGCCGTGACAACTTTAGGAGAATATTGCTGCTCTGGAGAAAGCCTGATATCTACATATAACCTTTCAAGCGCCCTTACAGAACCAGATTGTATTACTTTATGGTACCTTTTTCTTAAATTGTCTGAGAGTCTTACGCCATGTCTTGTATTTCTGTTAAGCATCCTTCGCAATGTTTCCTTGTATTCCACTTTCCAGAGGTCTTCAAATACTTCTCTGTACTGTTCTCTCAAGTTTTTTAATTTTGTTTTGTTGAACTGCCTTGAAATTTCAACATCAAAAGGAAGACCAGATGTTCTTTTTATCTCATTCATTGCATTTTCATGCGAAGTAGCAGGGTCATAGCTTCTTTTACGCACAACTGCAAGGTAAGAGTCAACTACTGAGATTATTCCGCTAATCTTAGGTATCTCTTCTGCTTTGAGGTTAAGATAACCCAACCCATCCATTTCTTCATGATGGCACAAAATCAAATGAGCCATGTCTCTCAAATCAATTATATCTCTTGTTGCTTTTTCAGCGATCATATATCCTGTCAACACATGGGCCTTCATAAGGTTGTAGCCATCATTGTTCAAATAATTGCTTTTTTTCTTTATCTCTTCCATAATCTTGTGAGGTAGTGCAGATTTTCCAATATCATGCAATATTGCAGCATAACCTGCTAATTTTAAATCTACATTCCTGCGCAATCCAAGGTCTGCGGCAACTCCTGTTACTAAGCTGTACATTCTGCCGCTGTGCTGAGAGCCTTCTTCAGAATCATTTCCAAATAAAGAATCCAAAGACCTATACAAAAGTTCTAGTCTTCGCTTTCCACTTTTCAATATAGTCTCCAATTGCTTAGCTTCTTTATCTATACTCACCATCAAATCGCTTTCCTGCAACACTAAATTTTCCATAAGCATGCTTGCTTTGAATTCAAGCTGCACCCTCCTTTCTGGAATCAGCTTCAATCCCCTAAGAACGTCTAAGTCTAAATCAATCGGTGGCAAGCTTATAGATTGAGCTGAAGCTATGGACGGCATAGCTTCTATCCTTCCTTTTGAATTAAATCTTTTCATTTTTTGAAATCTTGCGGATTTCTTAGAAATCTAAACACCCAAGGTGGTCACTATTAGTCCCTAACCTCTATAAATATATAGACTTTGAACTATAAAAAGGTTGCTAAAATTCAGTTTGCTTTTTTCAGATAAATCATATCTGGTGTGTTTTGGCCATTTCCAACAGCAATGACGTTAAATCCAGTCAAGTCTTCTATTGTTCCTAAAAACCTCTGAACTGAGACAGGCAATGGGTCATTTGGATCTCTTTTATCAGTTGCAATTGGAGTATCTTTCCATCCAGGCATGACTTTTACGATTGGATGGCAGAATCTTAGTACATTATCACACGGATAAGGGTCTCCGATCTTGACGATATGCCCATTCTGGTATTTTATTCCATTTGAATCAATTGCATTTCCAGAAGGATTATGGAATGCATATGCAACTGTCAACCCGACAAAATCCTGATTATCCCCTCTGTCTAATGCAGAAATAGTAAGATAAGGGCCCTGCGCATCATTTACCTGGTATGCAGCAACGCAGTCGAACAATCCTGTGACTCTTGGCTTGCCTGTTGTGGCTCCTTTTTCCCCGAATTTTCTTGAGCTTGCAATTGCCATTGCTTCAGAAATAGAATATTCTCCTGTTTCATCTTCCCATTTTGTTGGGTTCAATATGCCGTTTGATTGAATCGATTTAAAATATTGTCTTTGAATCTCATTAAAATTAATACAAGCATTTCCTAGATCATCGAGCTTGTTAATCCCTTTATCAGAAAAATATGTTTGGTTAACAAACGAAGAAGGGTTAGCTCCTCTTCCGACTCTTGAATCAGCAGGTGTTTTTGCAACATTAATGACATTTATCCTGTATCGTGTTATATTAAAAGAGCCGCTTGCTATAACTCCTGCTGCATGCGTCTGCGCTGATGTGGAAGACCCCCAATGCTTTTCAGTTGCATTTGAGAGCCAATAAGCTTGAGGAGATTCTACCAATACTTTTTTGCCTTTCTTTAAGGTATCATTGACTAATTTGTTTACATCTGTTCTTTTTGGGAAATTTTCGTTGTGAGTAACGTTCTCTTTATAGAGACTTACGAGGTACCCTACTTTGTCTTCTGCTTTCAGAAAACCCATTATATGCTCTGGAACAGATCTTCCTGTTGCAGCGAGCTCTTCAAATCTTTTGATTACTTCAGTTTCATCAAGCCCTTTTTGCTTGAGGAATGCAAAATACAGCTGCATATCTTCTTCCAACTTTTTTCTTTGCCCTTCTTCCGAATTGAATAAATCATCTAATCTCAAACCTTTTTTCCATACCTTTGAAGCATGCGATGGAGACATTCCTTGCAGTGTTGACGAGTTTGACGGGTTTACTATGAAATCAAGTATCTTGTGGTAGGGTGTTACAATGTGGACATTGCCGACAAAGAGCCTGTTTTTGTAATCTATCCCTTCTTTGATCAATTGGCTTATCTCTTTATTCATATAATTGACAGGATCCATCACACATTCTGGACCTATTGCACAGATTTTTCCAGGGATTGTGACTGCAGAAGGAGTCAGATGGAATACAAATTTCTTTCCATTATGGTGAACAGTATGACCTGCATTTTCTCCTGAGTTTAATCTTATAACCAGTTCAACCAAAGGGTCTCTGGCAACTGCGTCTGTTATTTTTCCTTTTCCTTCGTCACCAAAATAAGAGCCTGCTATTACAATAACATCATTTGCTTCAATTATCGGATGAATGATTTCTTCAGCAGAACTTACTATGAATTCTAGGCTAGATTCATGAGAAAGTTCTGGGATTCTTGGAGTGTCTTTTATCGCTTCAAAGGTTTGCAGTTGTTTTTCTAGGAATGTTGTCATTTATAATCACCTTAATTTTTCTTCAATTCAACAATATCATGTGGATACATGTCTCTAATTGTCTCGACAGAGGCTTTTTCCAATACAGCTTTTTCCCTGAATTCAGAAAGATTTGCAGCACCCACATTTGAGATTGTTGTCCTTATATACCTTGCATCATCTTCAACACAAGGCTTCAGTCTTCCCCTGTAAGACACAGCACCAACAACTCCTTCTACTGTTGCTGTTGAGATGCTTGCATGGCCATATCTTTCAATCACTCTTGAAAGCTCTTCTGGCTTAGGGTTTTTCAATACATTTTCAAAGTCCATTCCAAACATCGCAACAAGCCTTGCCCTTGGATGACCCTCGCCCCATGTCTCAATGAATCTTATAAGTGCCTCTTCAGAGGTAGGCTCTTTATTCGCATCAAGCTTCCTTGCTGCTGCTTCATAGAACCTATTAAAATAATTGCCCATCATTATCAAATCTCCGAAAGCAAGCGCAACTGTCATATCCTTTACATTTGCTATGCCTCCATCAACAACAAGCTGGACATATCTTCCTACTTTATTATAATAAACATCTCTTGCTTCAGCGCATTCTTTTGCAACTGTGAACTGCCCTCTGCCATTTCCTCTTGTGCTTCCTGTCTGGCAGATTGAACCTACACCCATACCTCCGATGATGTAATCAGCGCCAGCTTCTGCAAAATCAATGAAATCTCTTCCCTGTATGATGTTGCCTATTCCAAATGGCTTATCAGGGAATCTTTTCTTCGCTTCCTTTATTATATTTTTGGCATCTTCAAAGCAGGCATTTGAAGAATCTATCATCAGCGTATCAACCTGAGGGCCCCATCTTTCAAGCTCTGCCTCCCATCCAGGCCTTGTGCTTATCGCTATTCCAGTAAAATTAGTGTCATATTTCTGCTTGAAAGCTATTCTCTGAAGAATTCCATTTTCATCTACAATAGGGATGAATCTTCTTTTTTCACTGTTTAGGATAGCTCTCAGCTGCTCTTTATCATCAGTATGCGCGCAGCTTAAGGTGGTCATTACCAAGCTCACTGGAGTTTTTGGCGGAACAGACGGAGGGTTATCAGGATTATGGACATATACACCATACAACTTTGATTTCCTGTCTAAAATAGGTATTACAGAATGGCCTGTCTTATTTATAAGACTGATAACATCTTCTAGTTTATCATTTGGGTCTGCGCAATGAGGATTTTCAACAAACTCAATATCCTCTGCCTTCAGCCTTGCTTCTTTATTTGCATCAAGGATTTTCTGCTTGTCCTCGTCTCTTAGACTCCTAGGGATGCAAGTTAGGATACCATTTCTTCCTGCTGCAACAGCCATCTCAGGGCCAACCACGCACTGCATCCTTGCTGTCATGTAAGGATATTGCAGAGTGATATGTTCTCCAAGCTTTGTCTCCAAAGAAACTTTTTCTGGTTTTGTTGTTATCCAACCAGTCAGAATGAGATATTCCCTTAAACTTTCAGATAATTCGCTGCTTATTTTTGCCATTGAAAATCCCCCTTGAATAGAGATTTAGACTTTCCTTTCTTTAAATATTTTTCTGTAAATTTATCGTCGTGAATTGGTGACGAAACCTAGAATTTTTCAATAGAAGTCTGGCCTTTTCTTTTTCCTTTTGGAATCACTTTCACTTTCTGGCCAACCTGCTCTTTAACGCTTGCTGCTATCTTTTCTCCTAATAGCTGGGCAATGGTTTCATATTTTGCTTTCTTGACATCTCTAATGTCTTTAATGCCTGCATTGAACATCTTCCTTGCCCTTACTCTTCCAATGCCTTCTAATTTCAATAGAGTCAGCAGCTCTTCTTTTGTTCCGTGCTTTAATCTTAACCTTAGTTTTATAACTTCTTTTATCAATTCTTTGTGCTCAAGCATCCTTGTTAATTCTTCTATGCAGTAAAGAAGCCAGTCAGCTAAATCAAGTTTTACTCTTATCTCGCCTGGCCTTACGTTATATGTTTCTAGCAAATATTCCTCGTCTTTTTCATTTACCCAGTCCTTGAAGAACATCGCTGTTTTTATTGAAGCCAAATAATCATCATATTCAGGGTCATACATCGGAGGCTCTGGCTCAAGCAGGTAATCAGACTGCTTTAATGTTTCTTCCTGGATCAAGTCATATTCTTTTACCCTTACTCTAAGCAAAGGCCTTATCTCTAAAGTATGAGAGATAACCTGCAAAAATGAAAACTCATTAATTTTTTTCTTAGTAGCTTTTTCTATTGATTCTGTTAGGGAGTGTGCTGTTAACGGGTCTATGTATAGCTCTGCAACCCTTTTTCCTATAAGTGTAGGCTTGTATTTCTTGTTGTACATCTCAGCAGCTGATTGGAACTCTTCTTGCTCAGATGAAATGACAAACCCATACTCTTCCAGTAAATTTAGCATCTTTCTTACAATATTGCTAAGCTTTGACATGTCTTGATATTGATATGCCCAGAATGTTTTTGAAAAGAAATCAATCATCTCATTCTCTGATTTTACAAAACCAGCTGCAATCAAGCTTAGCACATAAGTTCTTAGGACTGGTTCAACAGCAAGCTTTGAAAATATCTCTTCTGGCTCTCCTTTCACATATCTTTCAAGAATCTCTTTTTTTGTTTCTTTTGTTGAAGCAACTGCAATTGCTTCTCCATACTTATCAAACTTTGGCCTGCCTGCTCTGCCAGCCATCTGCAGATACTCTAATGTTGGGATCCATGCCAAGCCATGATGACCATAACGCCTCAAATCCTTCATTATTGCCCTAAAAGCAGGCAAATCAACTCCATAAGCCAATGTCGGAGTGCAGCAAATGATCTTGATTGCGCCTTTTCTGAAATTGTCTTCAATCAATTCTTTTTGTTTGTGAGTCAAACCAGCATGGTGGAATGCAATACCTTTCTTAATGCAATAAGCAAGCCTTTCACATTGCTTTGTAGGCTTTGCCAAAACATGGAGAATCTCTTCTGAGAGCTTTTCCAGCTCTTCAGTTGGCTTAGTTATCTTTTTACTGATATCTTCTGCTGTTTTTTCTGCAGAATTCTTTGTATTTGCAAAAATAAGCGCTTGCTTGCCTATCTTGATTGTATCTAGAGCTAGATTTAGCGTAGGGTCTCCTGTTTTATCTTCAATCAAGATTTCTTTAGGCATTAAGAAAAAGAAAATAAGGTTATTTAAAAAGGTTTATCTAAACAACAGTTGTCTTATAAGTTTTTGTTGTGTTAGTTTTAACTGCTGTCTTTACAACCTTCTTAACTGGCTTTTCTACAACTCTAATTTCAAATGTCTTGCTTATTTCTTCAATCCCGTCGCTTGCAATGAGAGTTATCTTTTTGTCTCCAGCAGCACTGAATTTTCTCTTTAATACAGGAGTAGCATCTTTTTTCTTGTCAAACAATCCAAATTTCCATGTATAACTCAAGGTGTCATTATCAGCATCCTTTGCAATCCCTGTAAATATGACTGTGTCTCCTACATAAACCTTTATTGGCTTTTTAGGAGTTACATTGACAAATTCAGGAGCTCTATTGACATCTTTTACATTAACCACTGCTTCTTGCGTTGTGGTAAGGTTTCCATTGTCTGTTGCTTTGAATACAATCTTGTAAGAGCCAATTCCATCTCTATATTGCACAGCATCATAATCAGGAGTCCAAATTAACTCATTATTGACTAATTTTGCGCCCTTAGGCATTGATTCAACAGACAACTCAATTGAATCTCCGTCAGGGTCAGATGCAACTGGCTTTATTGAAACAGCAGAATTCTCATTTACTTCAACTGGTTTGATTGCTTCTATTACAGGAGCTCTGTTAACATTCTTTACATTAACTGTGATATTCTTGCTGTCTGCAAACTCTCCATCAGAAGCAGTTATCAAAATTGGATATTTGCCTGCACTATCAAAATTTGTCTGCCATTTTCCTTTGTTGCCTACTGGATCTGAAATAGTAAATTTAACTCTGTCATTATCATATTCAACTGCTTGTGGAACTATTTTTACTTTTTCTCCTTCATTTACAGACATATCTTCCATGTCAAGCAATTCAGGGGCCCTGTTTTTGCTTTTTACAGTTATCTTTACTTCCTGGCTTGCTGATTTTTCTTTTCCAGCAGATGTTAATTTAACTATGAATTTCTTTTGTTTTCCATAAACAAGATTATCTAAGTGCAAGAATTTTGTTATAGCGTTTATCCAAGTTTTTGGCTTGATTACAGTATCGTATGTTGTTTTAAAACTGAACATATTTTTATCCAATGCTGCTCCTTGCGGAAGGTTTTCAGCTGAGAAAGTAAGTTTGTCTCCATCAGGATCAGTTGCCTTAAGCTCAAATTCAACAGTCTCTGTCTCAGTTATTTCTTTATCTCCTATTTTTTCAAATTCAGGAGCCCTGTCAACATCTTTTACAACAACATTAAATTTTTGGCTGATTTCATCTTTACCATCAGATACTGTTAACTTTATTTCATATGTTCCTGCATCTTCATAACCTGTCTGCCATTCTTTGTCATCTCCTATTGGGTCTGATATAGTATATCTTATATCATCTCCGTCAGGGTCAGTTGCTGTGAAATTGACTTTAACTAAATCACCTTCATTAACTATAACATCATCAATATTTTCAAGTAATGGGGCTCTGTTTGTATTTATTACTTTAATATCCCATAAAACACCCATTATTACACTGCTGTCAGAAACAGTTGCTTTTAATGAATGATCTCCTGCTGATTCATAATCAGGATGATAAACATAACTATCAGTTGTTGAAACCTCAACGCCATCCAGCTCCCATTTATAATTTAGGCTATTCCCGTCTAGGTCTTTTGCAGATATGCTAAATGTTTTTTCTTCATCTTCATCTATCTCAACATTTTCTTCTTCAGGAGAATAGTCTAAAATTTCAGGGTCTCTATTTACATCTTCAACAACAATCAAAACTTCTTGCGAAACTTTATGCAACCCATCTGATGCAGTGATATTAATCAAATAATCTCCTGCATCTTCATAAGTTGTTTGCCAAACCTTATCATTGCCTATTGGATCTGAAATAGTATAGCTAATTTTGTCTCCTTCTTCATCTGTTGCTTTTGGCTCAATCTTGACAGCATCTCCTTCATTTACAACAATATCTTCCATCTCTTCAAGAACTGGCGGCCTATTAGACTTATGGACTTTTATTAAAACGGGTTTTACTGTCTCTAATTTACCATCAGATACTGTTATGTTAACCTCCCATTCTCCATAATCTCCATAAGCAGTTTGCCATTGGCCAGAACTATTTAATGGAGGGCTGTACTTATATGTCAATGTATCTTGGTCAGGGTCTTTTGCAGATACTTTTAAGTTGACCAAATCGCCTTCACTAACTTCTATTACAGCAATCTCGCCAGCAGAACCAATCAAACTAAGTAGAATTAGACATACAATCACTATCAGCAGTTTACTGTTTGTTTTCATTGTAATTCTATCTAACACCTCTTTTAACCTACCCCCTCATTTATTAAAAGAGTTAATAAAAAGAAAAAATAAGTTTATTCTTGCACTATGTCCTCGATTACTGGAGCTACGTTGACATCATTTACTGTTACAGTTATCTCTTTTGTGGTTGTTACTGTTCCATCGTCTGCCTTTATAGTGATTTTATATTCTCCGTGGTCTGTGTAGCTTGTTGCCCATACTCCATTGTCTCCAATAGGATCTGAGATTGTTACCTCAACATCGTCTCCATTTAAATCAGTTACTACTGGGGATAATACAACTGTATCTCCTTCATCTACTGTAATATCCCCTACATTCTCAATTGTTGGAGCAACATTTTTCTTTTTAACAGTAACCAATACTTTTTTGACTGTTGTCAATTCGCCGTCTGTAGCAGTGACTTCTACTACATATTCACCTGCTTCTTTATATCCAATTACCCATTCTCCATCATCGCCTACTGGTTCTGATATTGTTACATTTACATCGTCCCCATTTGGATCAGTTGCTTCTGGTGATAAAGAAAGAATATCTCCTTCACTTACAGTCATGTTATTAGGAACATCTGCTATTACAGGAGGAACATTCACCCTTTCAACAACAAGAGTGACTTGTCTTGAGGTTTCAAGTTTTCCGTCTGATGCAGTTACTGTAATAAGGTATTCTCCCGCATCTCCATAACTTGTCTGCCATCTTCCATTTGCATCCAATGGCTCGCTGAAGGTATAGACTAATTTATCTTCATCAGCGTCTTTTGCCTTTGGTTTTAAGTTGACTGTCTCATTTTCTTTTATTGTGATAACAATCGGTGCAACTTCCTCGCTTGTTTCTGTTTCCTCTCCTTCTGAAATGTTAGTCTCTTCTAGCTCTTCTACAACTTGTTCTACTTCTTCTGTAGCATTTTCAACAGATTCTTTTTCTGTCAGCAAGGAGTAAGGTTTTTCTTTTGCCTCTCCTTTCAGATAATCAGAAACAGCACATCCGCTTATCAAAAATATTATTGTCAATAGACTTCCCATCAACAAAATCTTTTTCATTTATTTGCACCCCCTATAAATAGGTTAGTTTTATTGTTATTTATAGTGAATAAATTTAACTTATTTAAATATTTTACTATTTTAGAATGATAAAAATTTCTAAACTTTTGTAACCAGCAAGATACGAATATATCGTCGTATTCAGCAGGTGACAAGAATGGGCGCGAAAATTCAAACTTGCTTTACTCATTTGAGTAACTGCCTGATCTAGGAATCTTAACTCTTGCACTTGAGAATCTTGTTCTCAAAAATGCATCATCCTCCGAAGAGAATGCAATGAGCAAAATTTTTCCTTCAGGCAGTTATAGTTTAAGATATTAGATAGTATATAAATTTTTTTAAAATTTTTAGAAAAAATTTATTTAAGAAAAAATGAATGAGCCTGCCGTGATTTGAACACGGGACCTCTGCCTTATCAGACTCGCCTTTGCTTTTTAGGCAAATGCAGCGCTCTAGCCAGGCTGAGCTACAGGCTCAAGATGATATGAAAAACCCCTGCTATTTTTTAAAGGTTTCTGTTATTTTCAAATAAATGGTTTTAAAATGTTTGAAAAGTGGAACAAAAAGATAGGGTTTACTAGTGATAATCAATTAACTAAGATAAAGGTATGGGAAAGATATGGGTTTCTTCCACCCAAGACTAACCTTAGAGACCGGCTATTTTTAATGAAGGAACGCCCTCGGGCAGACTCGAATACGGCAAAAGCCTCCTTCCAGCCTTTTCTGCCGACCTCGTGATTGCTGTTATTGATTAACAGTCACGCGCTCTACCTGCTAAGCTACGAGGGCTTATTACTGTAGGGAATCTGAATAATTTATAAAACTTTTCTTTTATATGAGTTCTCCAACAATACTTCTAAGCATATGGCTTTTTACTTTCACATCAATGAATCTGCCCAATTCCAGCCTTTGTTTTATTCCAATTATCAAAGGATATGTCCCAATCTGTCTTGCAAAAGTTGTTTTTCCATCCCAGATTTCTGTTCTTACATTTTTCAGTATAACTCCTTCTGGCACTATCTTTTTCAGCATATGAAAATCAATCTCCTGCCTTATCTGGTTTCTCCATTTCCAGTAATATTTTTTGTTCTTTTTAATGAACTTATTTCCAATAGTGTTATACAGTTGAGTTCCTTCGAAGATATCTACTTGCCTGATGTTAATTCTTCTAATTAACAAATCTTCGTCCAGGAATCTTTTAAGCCATCTAAGGTTGTGCTCATTTGTTTCCTTGCTTTCTCCAATAAGCCCGAATAAGATATTGATTCCAGGAAGGAATTTTGGCATTCCATTGTATCCTCTTTCTTTGCCGTATTTGTTAAGAATCCTTACAGCTTCATAGGTTGTTTCTGGGCTAGAATTAAGATTATTTTGCTTGACAACTTCTGGATCAAATGATTCTGCTCCTAATGCAGCAACATTTCCTTCTGTGCAGTATTTAACAATTGCTCTTGTTATCTCAATTCCTTTTTCTGACAAAACATTGACTGGGTTTACATTGTCTATATGCAGCACTTTTGGATCAAATTTCTCTCTTATTTCTTTTATTATTTCAGTTGCTTCTGGATGAGAATAATAATCAGACTGTTTTCCAAGCCTGAAATGTGTTATACCTAGATTGTCAAATGCTTTGACTTCTTCAAGAATGTCTTTTTTCTCTCTAACATAGAATCTGCTTTTCAAAGGTTCTGTGCAAAAACTGCAGTGAATCTTCCTTGAGCAGCCTCTTGCTGTCTCTAATTCAATTATTCTCAAGCCAGGAATTTGTTTTATTATATCTGCGCCTTTTACTGCAAAATCTTTTATCTCTTCATAGTTGAATTGGAAATCTTTTATTTGATTAAAATTTCTTAAATCAGCTTTTTCAAAGAATTTTCCTCCTTCTACACTGGTGCCGTATACAGCAGGGCCTGTCAAGGTTTTCTTGCATCGCAAATCTCTTGTCAGATTTATTATCTCTTTTAATGTGCCTGGAACAGCGCTTAAGTATTTGCCTGGTGTATGGACTCCTGCGATTATTATTAACTCAGTCGTGTTTTCCAGAACCTGTTTTATGTTTTTGAAATTTTTAGTTAAGTTGTATGTTGTGATGTCTGTTTTTTGAGAAGGCTTTATTCGCTTATCAGAAACATTTTTTTTGAATGCCCTCAAATCATCTATTGTTATATAATAAGGGGTTTCTTCTAAAGAACCAGCAATATATCTTGGATAAGTGCCTAAATAAGGTGGAACACCTAAACCAGCTGGCTCATCAGTATAGCAGTCTAGTATTGTTATCATCTTAACCTTGTTAAATCGCATCCCAATAAAAAGGTTTTTATATAGTTTGTTTTTAATACTGCTTATGAAAAAGGGGAATATCACCATATCTAATGTACTTACGGTTTTAAGGCTAATTCTTAGCCCCGTAATCATGTATTATATCTTAACATCAAGAACTTATATTGCCTTGCTTTTATTTGTAATTGCATTATCAACAGATGTTTTTGACGGCTATCTTGCGAGAAAAAGAAATGAGGTGACAGTCTTAGGAAAAATCTTAGACCCTCTTTCAGACAAACTGCTTTATGCATTTGTTTTGTTTGGAATACTTATAAAAAATAATCTTGATTTTTGGATGATATTTTTTGGAGTAGGAATCATTCTCTATGTCATAGGCTATATTTCATTTGTTAAAAAGAAAGTAAAGATAACGACAATAGGACGGGTCATGCTTTTCCTAGAATCATTAGTCCTTATGGCAATGATATTGGGCTTTGTAAATAACTGGATTTTGAGCTTTTTTGTGCTTTTGATAATAATCCCGCTATCAGATTATGTTATAAAATTAATGAGGAGCTAAAAATGCTAGAATTCATACTAAAATGCATTTATCTTATGCTTCCTGCATATTTTGCTAATATGGCTCCTGTCCTGTCCCATAAAATAAATTTCTTGAATTACCCTGTTGATTTCAATAAGAAATTTATGGGAAAACCTATTTTTGGAAGCCACAAAACATGGAGGGGATTATTTTTTGGGACAATTGCAGGTATATTGGTTGCTTATGTACAGCATCTCTTACAGTATAACTATCCTTTCTTTGCGTCACTCTCTTTTTTTTATTATTATAACTGGCTAGCCATAGGATTTTTACTAGGTTTCGGAGCATTATGTGGGGATTTGGTGAAAAGTTTCTTCAAGAGAAGAGTTGGCATAAAACCTGGAGCAAGATTTATTCCGTGGGACCAGATTGATTATTCAATTGGAAGCTTGCTGTTTGTTTCAATTGCATTTGTGCCATCCTGGCAGATCATTGTTACAGTCATTGTTGCCAGCTTCATACTTCACGTCCTTGTAAATCATATAGCTTATTATCTCAAATTAAGCAAGGTGAAATGGTGAATCTGCCAAACAAGATTACTTTGTTAAGGATTGCACTGATTCCTTTATTCTTAATCTTCCTGTATCTTAAGATACCTTATAGAGAGATAATCGCAGCCTCTATTTTTGTTATACTTGCATTATCAGACACTCTAGACGGCTATATCGCAAGGAAGAGAAAACAAGTAACTGATTTAGGCAAATTCATTGACCCGCTTGCAGACAAATTACTGGTTTCAGCTGCTTTGATATTTCTGATTGGGCAAGGAGTTGAAGCATGGATGGCTTTTGTGATAATAGCAAGAGAATTTGTGATAACTGGATTGAGAATACTTGCTGCTTCAAAGAAAATAGTCATACATGCAAGCAATCTTGGAAAGCTGAAGACAGTGTCGCAGGTTGTTGGAGTTGTTGCTGTATTAATTAACCTGAGCATTGCATGGTGGCTGATGCTTATTGCAGTAATCTTTACTGTAATATCTGGAATTGATTATTTGATGGCTGCAAAGAAATTACTTAAAGAGTCTTCTTAAATTTCCTAGAATGTGTTTATATACTAATGTGCATAATCTTCCTGGGATTGCAAATGTGTTGCTTCCATGAACTTTTGTTGCCATATTTTTCAATGCACTTCTTAAATCTCCTTCAAATTCAGTATAAGCTCTTCCAATTTCAAATGAGAAATGAGCATCAGAGCCAGCTGTGATTGGCAATAATTTTTCAGCTGCTTTGATTTGCGCTTTCATATTTTCAAATGCAAACAATGATCTTGCATTAAACCCTTCAATTGCATCTATTTTGCCTATGATTGCATCAATATCTGCTTTTCTCCTGTCTATTCCTATTGTGCTGTAGGGATGCGCAATTCCTACAATGCCTTTTTGTTTTCTAATTTCCCTTATAACGTCGTTGAACTTTCCAGGCTTTATTTCTTTTTTAAGATAGAATGCAATGACTTCTCCTTTTTCTGTCTTGATTTCTTCTCCAACAATCACTTCAAAATGTTTGTCTTTGTTTGCTTTCTTGACTTCCAAAGCTCCTTTAATTGTGTGGTGGTCTGCTATTGCTATCCCATTCAAGCCAAGTTTTTTTGCTCTCTTTAGAATAACTTTTGGTGTTAAATTAGAACATCTTGAGTAATAAGTGTGAATATGCAGGTCATATTTTTTTAAAAGTTTCATTTTATCTTTTTAAATTTCTTAAGATTTGTTCCAAAGCGAGTATATTGCCTAATCCAGTTCATTATACCAAAATGTTTTGGAATATTATAACTTTTTCTTTCCCAATGATATTCCCACCAGCATGCGCTGTTTCCATGAACATCCCTGTGCCTTTTTCTTGAGCTTGGGCAAAGAGGGCAGACAAATTTTAGATGGAATATTGCATTTGTTTTGCCTTTCATGACAACTGTTGGGATTGAGATAATCTCTAGCATAACTACCCAGATTATATACTTTATTTTTTGCATTGCTTTTGACAAATATCCTGTGCTTATTGGATTTTCAATCTCTTCTTTCATGTAATTTTTGAATCCTCTTTGGATGATCAATGCTCCTGTTGGAAGGCCGTATAAGAAAATCAATGAGCTTGTTAAGATAAATAAATTAGTGTTTTTTGAACTAATCAAAAATAAGGGTATAAACACAATGTAGCTTATTAGTGCTTTTGGGTTGAGTTTTAAACTTAAGTAAACTATTACTATGGCAATTACAATAAAAGCGTTTATTGGGATATTAAAGGAGCTAAGGACAAACAAAATTGTCAATGCGTAAATTGCGCTCTGCATTACCTGAAAATATCTTTTTCCTGCTTCGAGTTCTTCTTTTGATATCTTTGCCAAGATAAATCCAATTGGCAGCCCTAAAAAAGAAATTAATGCTGCTAAAACTAGGGTTAATGTTTCCATTTAGAATGACCCCATTGAATTAGCAGATCCACTCCTAATTTTTCAAGATTTGCTGGAATATCACATGCCCCATAGCAGCTTGCCAGCCAAATCATAACTTTTGCATCTGTCTGTTTTTCAACAGCCTGCTGGATGTCTTTTGCACAAGGCTTTAAGCCATCAGGCAACTGGATGCAGACTAATTTTGCTTTTTGCTTTTTTATCTGCTCAATCACCTTGCCTAATTCTAAATCATATTCCATAAAATAGTAGAAAAAATCTGGTTATAAAAACCTATCTTTTTTAATTTCCATTCATGAAATTATCAAGCTCCCATTTGTCAATCCTTTTTCTGCTCAAAAGGGATGATAATCTCGGCCTCTCATTCACATGGCGTATCTCATCTAGTGTTTCAAAATCTTCTTCATAAACTTCCATCTTTATGTCCTCCTGGACATTTAATAATATATGTTGTCTGGATTATGTAATGAGTTTTTTCCATTTTTACCTGTTAAAATGAAGAATTTAAGGGTATATAAATCTTTCGTTTTGTAACCACTTTATAGTGACACCTATCTTTTTTTGTTAGTTTGTTTTATAGGCAACCAGGTTTCCTAATGAATGTAGATTTGGTGTTCTTTTCCATGTGTCCCATAAATTCAAAAATGGATCATGGAATCTGTTATACATTTGTATTCTAACGTAACCGGGGTCTCTATCCTTTCCTAAATCTTCTGGTATGACTGGAGAGAACCTCACTCCTTTTCCATCTAATTTTTTACCGTGAATATAAAATGCATAATTGCCTTCTTTTTTGCTGCCTTTTGCTTTGTAAAAAGTCCATTTTGCCAATACAATGCCTTTTTTATGTAATTTATTCAATTCTCCTTCAGGTATCCTTGCTGTCTCTAAATCTTCTACATACTCCTCAGGAGCTTTTCTGAATTTTCCTAAAGCGTTTTCAACAACATCGTGAAGTCCTTTTTCATAAACTATCTGGAGTCCCAGCGGACGGCCCATTAATCTGTCTGTTCTTTCAGCAGCAGTTTTAGCGTATTCTCCAAGGAAAGCGCTTAATTTTGCATGCTTCTCAGCAAAAGCAGCAATATCTGGCTCTTTGCCTGCAACCAACATTCTTCTTCTTTCTGACAATGATCTAATCAGTTCATTGTAGATTAGCGCTGTATGGGGGTTTTCTGCCTGAATAAGCCCATACATACTTCCTGCTTTTGGGTCTGATACAACTCTTCCAGTAGCATCCATCATCAGTCTAGAAAATAAAGTAGAATATTCTTGTAATTTTGCTAGCGGAAGTCTTTTTCCAGCAAATCTTTCCAAAGCAGTTAAAAATGCATAAGCAGTTGCATGCGGCAATACCTGTAAAGCAGCTGCAAACTCATCATGCTGCTGAGCTGATTCTAGTGTGCTAACATTTGCTTTTCTTTTTTCCATAATCGATTTAATAACATTAAACCATCTTCCACCTTCTTTTGGTCTTTCTGATACCATTAGTACATTCTGCCCCCATGGAGAAACAGTTGGCCTGTACATTGCATGGACGCTAAACACTTCGACTTCTTTTGGAGCATATTTAACCATGGCATCAACTGCTTTTGTTTTAACAGATGTAAGATCAGCAACAGATTCTTTAGCCAAAGGAGCTAGTCTTTTAATTTCAGATGGAGTAACTTCAATTGGCAAAGAGAATAAAACAAGATTGCTGTTTTGCACTAATTCTTCAGAAGGCAAACAACGATATCCTCTTTCTGAGCATAATGCATTTGCTTTTTCAATGTTTGTGTCAGCAATAGCGACTTCTAAACCAGAATTTTGCATAATCTCTGCAAAATAAGAACCTTCTGATCCTGCTCCTCCTACAATGCCTACTAAATTCTTCATTTTAGTATGATAAATAAGAAATTAAAGATATATAAATCTTTCGTTTTTTAACTACTTTAGAGTAACAAAGTATAAAGTAAAAATTTGAGCTTTATATGGATTTTAAAGCTCGTTTAGCCTTCTTTTCCCTAATGTAAGGAAACCGCATATAATGTTTGCATTTAATGCAGTAATAAACAACTTTTCCATGCCTGGTCCTTACTCTTGCATTCACAGAAGGCATTAGATAAGTATAGCAGTGCTTGCAGAATTGCTTTTTAAGTGCAGAGGGAATCCTTACCTTGTATTTCATTGCTAATTCACGAGCTAGTTTAACATACCTGTTGCTCAGGCTTGGATCTTTTTTGAAAACAGTTTTTGCATGCTGAAAAAGTATTTTGATTCTTTCTTCAGCAATTTCTTTTTGTTTCACAGGCTTTTCCTTGTATTTTCTTTTCATCGGTATTGCCTTATGATGAATAGCTTTTTAAATCTTTTTAGATTGACTAAGGTTATGTTAAGGTTTTTGAAGGGATTATTCAGTTCAGAGCCAGAAAAACGCGAGATAAACATTAAGGAGCTAGCTGAATGGCTTGACAAAAAAACAAAATCAACATTTAGTGATTTGAATTCCTCAATCAAAGAAGACATTAGCGAAATCAAAGAAGCATTAGCCAGCCTTAGGGAAAATCTGTTAGTTCTTAAGAATGCAGAGGTAAAGGATTCAGAGCAAGTAAAAGATAAGGTAAAGCACATAGTTCTTGGACATAGGGAAAATTATGCAAGGGTATTGTTTCAGTTTGCAGATTCTATAAAGATTCCCGAAGATGTTGATTATAGGAAAGCGAGTGTTGTTAGCTATGATATTGATGAAAGGCTTAATGAAGTAGGCAAAACAACAGTCAAAAGCTATTATGCTGTCCAGCATTTGTTCCATGATGATCTGGAGAAGATAGCCAAGAACTTGAAAAGCCTAAGCAATCTATCTAAACAAATCAAGGAAAAGATACAGCAAAGCAAGGCTAGCGAGATTGAAGATGTAAGGAATAAGATTGTTGAGCTGATTAACGCAATAGGGAAAAAGGACGATTTTAGCAAACAGATTGCAGAACAAAAGGAAACACTTATTGAATTAGAGAATTCAAGACAGACTTGTGAATCCAAAACAGAAGAAATCAAGCAGAGCGAGAACTTTTTGCTATATGAACAATTGCAAAAAGAGCTCCAGGATATCCAGGAATCAGTCAACAAGAACAAGAACGAGGCTCTGCAGATGTTTTCTCCTCTTGAAGCAGGGCTTAAGAAATTCAAAAGAATAACTCTTGAGAATGAGGATTTAGCAGATGAATATCTTGATTCCAGCCACAGCGCTTTATTAAAAGACAAGGACTTTAAAATAATAGGATTACTGCAGAACATGAAAAAAAGCATCTTATCAGGAAGTGTTGATTTAAGAGATGAAAAAAAAGAAAAGATTTTGGAAGCGATAGATGTGATTTCTACTGATAAGTTAAATCAAATAGTCCTGGATTATGCTAGTCTGTCAGCAAAAAAAGAGAACATCTCTAAGAAGCTGAGCCTGAATCCAGCGAAGTCTAGGCTAAAAGAGATTGAATACAAGATTGAGCATATACTTTTTAAGACAGCAAATCTAAAAGAGGAGATAGAGGATATTGAAAAGAAATATAACCAAATTGACTTGGAAGCACTAAAAAAGGAATTAGAAAATAAAATAAAAGAAATAACTAATGTTGAAGTTATTATAATGTTGTAATTATCTTCTCTTCTTGGCCTTTTTCTTTTTATTGCTATTTAAGTTGTTCTTGATTATCTCTTTTGTTGCCTTAGTGCTGAGTATTGCTATGATTATCAGCAGCAATATCAGCCCGATTATGATATATTTCAGATATGGCCATTTCAATGCACTTTTTACCTTTGCTATGAACATCCCTGTTGGAAGACCTTTGCCTTCTTCCTCTGTTTCTTTAACTTCTTCTCTGAAGACTCTCTTTGGCAAAGATTTTGTTGTTTCTTTCTGAGATGTTGTTGGTATTGTTGGAGCTGTATAAACGCATGTCTGGGTCTCATTTGGTTTTGATTTTATGGTTTTACAGCCATGAGCGTCAGTGCATGTCCTCATCTGGATTCCGCTTGAAAAGCATGAGCTCCATTCTGTGCATGTCCATGATTCTGTGCAGGTTCTTCCTCCACCGCCTCCACCGCCTCCTCCTCCGCCACCGCAGCCTTCGTCTATGCTTCCGTCGCAGTCATCGTCTACTCCATTACCACATGACTCTGTTGCTCCTGGATATACTGATGAACTGTTGTCATTGCAATCTGCTGTTCCGCAGGCTCCTCCCTGCAGATAATATCCATCTATATCAGAATCTGTGCAGTTAAGCACTGCTATATCAAAAGTATCATCAGATGTATTTGTGCTGTCATTTGCTCTTATTGTGCAAGATGCATTTCCAGTCCAATTAGCAGCAGGAGTCAAGTTTAATTGAGTTCCTGTTACTGTACAGTCTACTTGGCTTGTATTTTCAGAGACAACACTAAATGTGATAGTATCTCCATCAACATCTGTTATATATGTTGCTAGATTCGCTACATGGGTTGAAGTTGCTGCATTAACAATTCTTGTTGTATCTGCTATGTTTGTTGTCCAGACAGGAGCATCATTCACACTTGAAACATTTATTGTGAAGGTATTGTCAGCTGTTCCGCCATTGCCGTCATTTGCCCTGATAGTGCATGATGCGATTCCATGCCAATTCAATACTGAAGTTAGATTTAGCTGTGTTCCTGTTACTGTGCAGTCTACTTGGCTTGTGTTTTCAGAAGCAACACTAAATGTGATAGTATCTCCATCAACATCTGTCACATCAATTGATAAGTTTATTACATGTGTAATTGTTCCAAAGTCTTCTGTTGTGTTAAGATTTGAGATATTTGTTGTCCAGACAGGAGCATCATTTACATTTGAAACATTTATTGTAAATGTCCTGCTTGCGTTAACAGTTCCGTCTCCGCATAATACATTTACAGAATGCAAGCCAACATCAGAATTTGTTGGAGTCCAGTTAATCAATCCAGTGTTGCTATTTATGTTAAATTCAGTAACATTGTCATAATAAGTTAAAGTATCAAGGTCTACATCAGTGCAGTTTATATCATACAGGAATTGGACGTCTTCTACTGCATTCTGGTTTGAAGGGAGTGGGCTGAAATAAGGAGCATCATTCACAGGAGTTACTATAACTGTTACAACTTGAGTATCATTTGCACCAGACGGATCTGTTACTTTAAATGTGATATTTTCTTGGCCAGACCAGTTGCCTGTGGCTGTGAAATTAACAATCTTTGTTGGAAGTATGTTTACATGGACGCTTGAGTTTCCTGAGAATGTCCAAGTTAATTCATTCAATGTGTTATCTACATCAGTTACCCATGCTGAAAGATTCAAGCTGTCATTATAATAATCTTCTGCAAATGTGATGTTTGGCATGTTTACATCAATTACAGGAGCATCATTTACATTTGAAACATTTATTGTGAATGTGCTGCTTGCATTTACAATGCCATCGCCGCACAATACATTTACAGAATGCAAGCCAACATCAGAATTTGTTGGAGTCCAGTCAATCAAACCAGTTGCTGAATTTATTGGGGTTGCATTGCTATAATAAGTTAAGGTGTCTCCATCTACGTCAGTGCAGTTTATATCATACAGGAATTGGATATCTTCTACTGCATTCTGGTTTGTTGGGGGTGGGCTGAAATAAGGAGCATCATTCACAGGAGTTACTGTTACATTTATGGTGTGGCTATCTGATGCATTTAATGGGTCTGATACATTAAATGTTATCAATTCTGAGCCAGACCAGTTGCCTGGAGCTGTGAAATTAACAATCTTTGTTGGAAGTATGTTGACAATAATATTTGTATTTCCAGAATATGACCATGTCAATTGAGACAAGCTATGGTCTGGGTCTGTTACCCACGCTGAAAGATTCAAGCTGGCATCATAACTATCTTCTGCAAATGTGATATTTGGCATGTTTACATCAATTACAGGAGGTTCATTTATATCAACTATGATTGTCCAATTTGCAGATGCAAATGCTGAATTATTTCCATCACTGCATTTAACATTCCATAGATAAGTTCCTTCTGGCAATGTTAAACTGAATGAATCTGTTGCGCCATTTACAGTAATCTGGCTTTGGTTTGCATTCCATCCTGTTTCATTATGATAAAGAGTGCAATTCAAATTAGTTGCATTATTGTCTGTAACATTATAAGTCAATACAAGATTTCCATAAATATCTGTGCTGCCGGATGATGGAGAAACTAGCGTCACAACAGGAGGGATTACATCTGCTTCGTTTGACATATTATATGTGCATGGCTGGAATATCCAGTCTGCACCTAAATCAGTATCAATGCCATTAGGCATCCTTGCCCAGCAGCTTGATGTTGCTGAATTTTCTACACCATACGTGCTATTGTCAATCAGAAGTGTTCCATTATATAATGTGACAAATTCTCCTGCATTATTCAATCCTGCTACATTTGTTGTGTAATATGAATATGCTGGCAATGTTGTTGAAGCAGGAACAGTGTGCCTTAATATTGGGCCTGCGTCGTATATTCTCCATCCGCTTATGTCCATACCTGATGCAGTTGGATTGTATAATTCAACCCATTCGCTTCCGCTTGTTGGATTCTGCTCAAATTCATTTATTACAACATAATCAATATTGTTTACGGTTGCTGTCCTGTTTTCAGTATCGCTTAATCCTGTTGTGTCATTTACAAAGAATGTAAAAACATATGTTCCTGCTGATTCATAGTCAAGCCATAATGCATAAGAGTTTGTGCTTGAAACCAAGCTTCCATTAACATAGATTGCATAAGAAACAATATTTCCGTCAATATCTGTTGCATTGAAGCTAATATTCACATAAGTACCTTCGTCTACTGAAGATATGTCTGTAATATCTGTGATGTTTGGAGGAGCAAATCCTTCATCTACTGAGCCATCACAGTCATTATCCATGCCATCATTTATTTCTGTAGGTGGCGTATACACATCTGATAAGTAGAATGTTCCATTGTTAAAGCATGAATATAATGTTCCTTTGTAAGTCGAATTTACGCAAACATTTGAAGCATCACATGTAAATGAGCTGTCAATATAGCATGCATCAGATGCATTCTGTGAAGCAGCTGCTGCTGAGCAGTTTGCTGCATTTGTTTCATAATCTGCGAATGAGACTGTATTAATGAAATCCAATGTAGTACAGTTGGTGTTGATTCCATCTGCGCAATTCCATCCAGAAGTATTGCACAAGAATGTCCCGTTTTCTAGTCCATAGTAGCATAATTCTCCGACAACTGTTCCATTTCCTATGCAGCTGTTATCAGGGGTTGTTGTCGAAGTTCCATTTGTGCAAGTCCAACCTGTTCCAGAAGTGCATATGTTGTTTTGCGCCCCTGTAAAACAGAAATCCCCATCAATTTCTCCTGTTTCATAGCAACTTGCATCATATGAACTATCAGAAGTTCCATTCAAGCAAGTCCATCCAACTGTTGCTGTGCAGACGTTTGTCTGAGGAGCATAAAAGCACTCTGTTGTTGTGTTTTCTCCATTCTCCATGCAGTCGTCATAAGTATTATCTGTTGTGTGGGTTGCACCTGTTTCATTGCATACGCTATCTTCAGAATAGCAAGTAGTACTTACATTATCTCCTGCATCATAAGTCGCTGCATTATTCTCATTTCCATCTTCACAATAATGGCAGTTGTCTGCTCCAGAATCATCATAATAGAAATCATCATCATTATTGTCATCTCCGCAGCAGTAATAGTTTACACCGCCTGTTACTGCAGCAAACCAATCATAACCGTCTGCTACGCAATTTGCCTGATTATTATCATCCTCTCCATCAAACTGCACATTTACTGTGCTTGATGTTTTTTCATTTCCCCCATTATCCCTGGTTACAGCATAATAAGAATGATTCTGAGCAGTGTAATAGTAAATTACCTTTGGAAAAACGCATGTGGTTGAACCGCCACAATTTTTTGTGTCTAAAAGAACGCCATCTTCATATATCTTTACCCATTGAATCCCTGCATTATCTAATGCATCAACTGCAACTGCTGTCAATACTACAGTTGTTCTTACAGTAGTATCGTCTGCATTTAAGCTAATGCTTGGAATCATATCAAGAGCATAAACTGCTAAAGAAAGCAATGAAATTACTAAAATCCAAAACAATGTTTTTGTTATCTTTTTAGATATCATTTTTACCCCTTATTTCTTAGATGGTTTTCCAAGGGGGATTGAAAGAGTTAATCCTAAAAATCTCTGGTCTCCCTTTTGGTCGTTTTTTACTTGTTCACCATATATTCCTAAGACGCACCAGCTAAACTCATGACCGAAATCTAGTCTATATCTATCCTCTTTGTAACTATCTCTAGAATCCATCTCTATTTCTCTCTGCTCTGCCTGGAATGTCAAAGCACTATTCCATGGAAGAGGTATTCCAGCCTGGGCTTGCCATCCGCTTTCATTTTTGCCATCCAAAGGACCTCCTCTCAAAATGTAAGCCCTTGAAACAGTTGCAGCACGAATAAAATTATCTCTAAGCTCATTTTCTTTTTGTTCTGGCAATAATCCCCTATCCATCAACCTGTAATCAATATCTGTTTTCAGCCATTCAACAAGTGCTCTTTCACTTTCTTCGTCTAATGGCTGACCAGGCTTATATGCAAAAAGAAGATTGCCTATATTATCTTTTCCTACTTTTCCATAATCTCCAGCAATCAATATGTTGTCTTTTATTTTATATCCTAAAATCAAGTTTCCTTCGTCTTTGGTGTCAACATCTCCGTCGCTTCTCAGATAGTTAGCAAAAGCAAACAACTTTCCTGTGCGCAATGATAGTTCTGGTCCAATTGAATCTGCGCTAAATTTTTCTCTTGAAGAACTTTTTGTTCCATTATTATCTATATCAATATCAACTGTTGAATCAACTGTCCTGCCGAAAAGGCCTAACCTTAATTCAGAATTCCATGGCCTGAAAGTATATCCTAGCCTGCCTTCCAGAATGTCTGTTTTTTCCTGTGTTTCAACTCCTACTCTGAATGGAACATGTATATCAATAGGAGGGACTGTAGCAAATACATGGGCTTCTCCATTTGTGTCATCAGTTACTGGCTTATCTTTCCAGCTTCTCCAAACTCCGGCATCAAATCCCCTGTATCCTAGATTGAGATTGACTGATTTGAATTTCTCTACAGCATCTTGCTCATTATCCTGAGACTCTTCTGTTGTTATTCCTGAAGAATCTGTAGAACTCTTGAATGTGCTGCTACTTCTTTCTTCTTTTCTTTCTGTAAGATTTCCTCCAATTCCTAATCGTAAATCTTCTCCAATCTTTGTTTTAAGTCCTAATCTTGTTGCAAGCAAATTTGAAGTATAATCTTCATCTGTACTCTTTAATTCTCCATCTTTTGTTTCACGGAATAAGTCGAATGCAAGCTGCGCTGAAAATTTAGGTTTATTTATCAATGGAACCTCTCCAGCTAGCCTTTCCTTATCACCTTTGAGATCTCCAAAACCATAACCTGCTTCTGCTCTTAAAGAGCCAACTCCTTTGTCAAGCTCTCCGTAATCCCATAATGTTAATTGTGTTGGCTTGTATGGCTCTTTTACTTCTGGCGTCACTTCAGGAGATATCTTTTTCTCAAGCTCAGAAGGCTCCTTTGGAGTCTCTCTGCCAAGGCCTTTGTTTATCAGCTCCATCTCTCTTTTCATCCTTTGCTGATATTCTGTCTCAGGCTCAGGTTGCTTTGGCTGAGACTTTATCTCAGTATCTGGCTTTTTTGGCTTTGTCTTCTCAGGTTCAGGCTGCGGCTGCTGAGGAGTTGTTTTCTCTGGCTCAGGAGATTTATAATCACGCGCCCATTCAGCACCTGCTTTGTGGAAATACCCCATCTCTCTTTTCATCCTTTCTGAATAGGCCTGCCTTTCTCTTTCTTCCTGTTCTCTTGCAATTCTTACCTGCCTATCTCCTTCTGTTTCTTTTACAGGTTGATCTTTAGACGGCCCTCCATCGCAGCTGTACATGAATGCAAGCGCTGCAACTGCTGCTGTCCTTGCTGCATAGTTTGCCCATCTTGAAAATATACTTGTCTTGTCAGGAAGATCTGCTCTTTGGACCACATTCAAATCAGGTATGACTTTTTCTTCCAATGAATCAGCATTTTCTTTTGCCTTTAATTCAGACAATTTATGCAGCAGATAATCCCTGCTTTGCGTGTAAAGAGAAGAGTTTTTGTATTTTTCAACAAAATCAAATAACAAATCAATGTGTTCAGAAGAGCTGATTTTTATCCTTTCTGTCTTTAGGTTATTAATAAAGTTAAATAGAATTTCATTTGATGCCAATACTTCTCTTTTTTCTTGGACATACCTGATGAATCCCGCTTCATCGTCTACTGCTTTCTTTACAAAATCAACCTGTTCTGGAGAATTGAAATCAAGAACAATCTTACCTTTCTCTATTTTTGTGATTATATCCCCTAAACTTATTACCATTATATCCCCCAACTAATAATTTAGAATAGTAGCTAATATATAAAGATTATGTTTATCACTACTTTATAATGCTAATTTTTACGTTTTTTATAATTCTCTTCCAAAGCAACTATTGCAGGCAGTGTTTTTCCTTCCAAGAATTCTAACGAAGCTCCTCCGCCTGTTGAAACATGAGTTAATTTCTTTCCTAATCTCAATTTGTCAATTGCAGCTGCGGAATCTCCGCCGCCAACTATAGTAACTGCTTCCCTGTTCTTTGCCATTGCTTTTGCAATATTTTTTGTGCCTTTTGCAAACTTTTCAATCTCAAAAACACCCATTGGACCATTCCAGATAATTGTCTTTGCTTCTGCAATTATCTCCTTGTAAATCTTTATTGTTTCAGGACCAATGTCTAATCCAATCATGTCTGCTGGAATCTTTTTTATTTTTACTTTTTTTGTAATTGCTTCATTATCTATTTTATCTGCAACTATTGTATCTGTTGGGAGCATTATCTTGTTGTTTGATTTTTCCAATAGCTCTTTTGCAAGGCTTAATTTGTCATCTTCTACTTTGCTTTTTCCAACTTCAATGCCCATGCTCTTGTAGAATGTGAACATCATTGCTCCTCCTATCAATAGTGCATCTACCTTATTCAGAAGATTGTTTATTACATTTATCTTGTCAGATACTTTTGCTCCTCCTAGAATTGCAATAAAAGGTCTTGCTGGAGATTCCATTGCTTTTCCCATGACTTCAATCTCTTTTTGGAGCAGAAAACCTGCTGCACTTGGCAGGAATCTTGTTATTGCTTCGACTGATGCATGAGCCCTATGGCATGTGCCAAATGCATCATTCACAAAGATATCTGCAATTGAAGCTAGTTTTTTTGCAAATGCTTCATCATTCTTCTCTTCTTCTGGATGGAATCTTAGGTTTTCTAGAATAATTATTTTATCATCAGGGATTTGGATGTCAATGCAATTATCCAATTTCTTAACTGGCTTTTTGAGAAGCTTTTCTAATTCTTTTGCAACATTGCCCATTCTTAATGACTCAACTACTTTTCCATCTGGCCTTCCAAGATGGGACATCAGAATTAGCTGTTTTGCCTTGTTTTTTAGAATAAATTTTATTGTCGGCAAGGATTCTTTTATCCTCTTACCATCTGTAATATTACCTTCTTTGTCTAAAGGGACATTGAAGTCTACTCTGACAATCACTCTTTTGCCTTTCAGATCCAAATCAGTTAAAGAAAAAAAAGTTTGCATTGTTATTTCTTTGCCATTATCTTAATCATGTCAACCATTCTGCAGCTGTAGCCATACTCATTGTCATACCATCCTAATACTTTAATGAATTTTCCATCAATGACATTTGTTGACAATGCGTCAAATACGCATGAATGAGTGTTGCCTATTATATCTGTGCTCACTAATGGCTCTTCTGAATATTGGAGTATTTCTTTCAGCTCTTTTTTTGCAGCTTCCTTGAATAACTTGTTTATTCCTTCTTTTGTTGTCAATTTCTTTAATTCAAATGTCCAGTCTGTCAATGAGCCTGTTGGAACAGGAACCCTTATTGCAATACCATCCATCTTTCCCTTTAATTCAGGGATTGTCTCTGCAACTGACTGTGCTGCTCCTGTTGTTGTTGGAACAATATTTACAGCAGCTGCCCTTGCTCTTCTCAAATCCTTGTGAGGAGCATCTACAAGCCTTTGATCTGCTGTGTAAGCATGGACTGTTGTCAAGAATCCTCTAACAATCCCTAGATTATCATTCAATACTTTTGCCATTGGCGCTGCGCAGTTTGTTGTGCAGCTTGCATTTGAGACAATAGACTCGCCTTTGTATTTATCATCATTTACTCCCATGACTAAAGTATGGACAGGCTCTTCTCCTGGGTCGCATTTGCATGGAGCTGAGACAAGAACTTTCTTTGCTCCTGCTGTTAAATGTTGAGCAGCTCCTTTTCTTGTTGTGAAAAAGCCAGTTGATTCAACTACTACGTCAATCTTCAACTCTTTCCAAGGCAATTTTGTCGGGTCTTTTTCAGCTATGACTTTGATTGATTTTCTATTTACTACCAATTCACCATCTCTTGCCTCGACTGTTCCATTGAATCTTCCTTGCGAAGAATCATATTTGAACAGATGGGCTAATGTTTTATTATCTGTCAGATCATTTATAGCAACCCATGTTATTTTTGGATCATCTAATCCAGCTTTTAGAACCATTCTTCCTATCCTTCCAAACCCGTTTATTGCGACTCGAATTGGCATTTTGAAACACCTCGTGATTATATCCTGGGTTTTAGTTTTTTAGTATAAAAGCTTTTCTATGCAATCTTTATATATCTCTATATATTAAATAGGTATGATGAAGACGTATACTACTCTTGAAGAGGCTTTAAGAGACATACAATTTGAAAATGGAGAACATCAAAGAATTGAACTTTTTCTTGATATTCACAAAGAGCATGTGCAGAAACCATTAGATGATATGATAACATGGATGATCGATGCTCTTGATCTAAAATCCGGCAGAGAACAAGCTAAAAATATAGTGTATATCCTTATTGATTTGGCTTCGAATGCTTACAGGCATGGAGTTACTGATTCTAGAGACAGCTGTTCAGTTGAAGCGTACATTGGTAATAAAGGTGTTTTGATGGGCACTAGACAGAATAAAGATTTTCTTACAGCAGAGCAGCTAACTTTATTGAAAGAAGGCAGAATGGTTCCAAGCACAAGGGATGAAAGCAATAATAGGGGCACTGAAAGGTTTGCAAGAGAAGGAAATGGCATCCTAATCCTTGAGCAGGAGAGGGCAATTTATGTTGCTAAATATTATTTATAATTCTCTTTTATAATATTTAGTGTGTAAAAGCTTGTGAGATTTTTTGCTCAACGGCTTTTCTAAGAATTCTTTATATATTTTTTGCACAACAGGGTTTTCATGGGATTTTCTCAATGGAAGTTTTGCATCCTGTTCATAGATTGCCTGCATCCTCTTTCTTATTTTTTCCCATGCAAAAGGCAAAGGCTGACCTCCCCCATTGATGCACCCTCCTGGGCAAGCCATTATTTCAATGAAATGATAGTCATTCTTTCTTTTCAATAATTCTCTTGCATTATGCAATCCATTTGCTGCTGCAAATTTGATCTCCTTGCCCTTTAGTATGATTGTCCCTTGTTTTATCCCATCCATCCCTCTTAGCTGGTCAAATTCTATTTTTGTCAGCTGTTTTCCTGTCGCTGCCTCATATGCTGTCCTCAATGCAGCCTCCATCACTCCGCCTGTTGCTCCAAAGATGACTCCTGCCCCTGTTGAAACCCCTAATGCAGGATCGAAATCTTCATCTTTCAAATTTTTGAAATCAACCTTGAAATGCTTTATTAATTTTGCAGCCTCTCTTGTTGTCAAAACATAATCAACCATGCTTTTCAGTTCTGGCCTTGTTGATTCAAATTTTTTAGCTGTGCAAGGCATTACGCTTACAACAATAATTTTCTTTGGATTTATTTTTGCCTGCTTTGCATAATATGTTTTTGTCAGAACACCAAGCATCTCATGAGGGCTTTTGCATGTTGACATGTTTGGCACTAAATCATGATAGAAATGCTCCATGAATTTGATCCATGCAGGGCAGCATGTTGTTATCATCGGGAATGGTCTTCCTTTCTTAACCCTTTCCAATAGCTCAGCTGCCTCTTCCATTATCGTCATGTCTGCCCCTAAATCAGTGTCAAACACTTTCTTGAAGCCGCATTTTCTCAATGCAGCGACCATCTTCCCTGTAACCAATGTTCCTGGCGGAAGATTGAATTCTTCTCCTAAAGAAGCCCTTATAGAAGGAGCTGTCTGGACAATGACTGTCTTCTTCTTGTCTTTCAGGACTTTGATGACTTCTTTAAGATGCTCTCGTTCGCTGATTGCTCCTACTGGGCATGCTGCAATGCACTGGCCGCATTTTGTGCAGTACATATCTGCCAATTCTTTTTCAAAGTAAGGAGTCACATGCTCATGATGAGCTCTTTCTGCAAAATCAATTGCCCATGTTGCCTGCACATCTGCGCAGACTTTTACGCATCTCCCGCAGTTTATGCACAGATTGTTGTTTCTTAATACTGCTGCTCCTAATTCTGCTTTATATTTCCTAGTTGGATTAAACCTAACTTCCTTTAATCCCATCTCGCTTATTATCCTGCATAAGTCATGTTCTTTATTTTCTCTGAAACATTTTTCCATATGCTCAGGCATAAGCAATTCCGCATTAATTATCCTGGCTTTCTTTACTTTTTCAGTATCTGTAAGAACTTCCATACCTTCTTTTGGATAAGTTGAGCATGATGTTACTAATTTTTTGTTTATTTCTACTAGACATAACCTGCATCTTGCTTCTGGCTCTAATCCTTCCTGATAGCATAATGTGGGAATATTTATCCCATTATCTCTTGCAATAAGGAGTATTGATCTGTTTGGGTCGCATTCAATCTCTTTCTTGTCAATTCTTATCTTCATCTTGCTATTCTCCTTCTGTTCTTCTTTTCTTTTACCCTTTCTTCAAACTCTCTCCTGAAATATTTTAGAGCAGTAATCAGATGCTGTGTTGCTGTCTGGCCTAAGCCGCACAATGAAGTGTCCCTGATGACTTCTGCTAATTCTTGCAATGTGTTTAGGTCTTCTATCTTTGCATTTTTTAGTGAGATATTTTCCAGCAAATTCATTATCCTCATTGTGCCTTCTCTGCAAGGCGTGCATTTTCCGCATGATTCAAATTCATAGAACTTTGCAATGTTTGTCGCCAAATCCACTATTGACTGGTTTTCATCAACTGCAATCACTGTGCATGCTCCTAACATGCATTCTTTTCCGCAGATATGCTCTGGAGACAAGATAATATCATGAGAATAAGGCATGCATCCTCCAAAGCAGCCAAAATAAACTGCCTTGATTTTGTTCTTTGGCTTGCCGAGATGCATTAACTTGCTTATCTTTGTTCCACTTGGCAGTTCATATACACCTGGTTTTGATACATTGCCTGATAAAGAAAATAATCTTAAATCAGGATTCCAGTTACTATATAATATAGCTAGAGGAACATTAGCCAATGTTTCTACATTGTTGATTAATGTAGGCTTTTCAAACAATCCTTTTGTTGTCGGGAATGGCGGCTTGTATCTTGGATTTCCTCTTTTCCCTTCAATTGACGAGATGATTGCTGTTTCATCTCCGCAGACATATGCTCCTTGGCCTATTACAATCTCAATCTCTGTTTTTGCTCCTGTTTTTTGTTTTATCTGCTTGATTGCTTTCTTTAGCTTGTTTTCTAAATATTCGTATTCTCCTCTCAGGTAGATGTACGCTTTTTTTGCATTCACTACATATGCTGCGATCAGAATTCCTTCAATTATTAGCTCTGGATTGTGTTTTATTATGAACTTATCTTTGAATGTTCCTGGCTCTCCTTCATCTGCATTTGTTATAACATACTTCTCATTTGAAGGAGTGTTCATCACCATCTCCCATTTCTGCCATGTTGGGAAGTTTGCTCCTCCTCTTCCTGCCAAACCTTTTAATTTGAGTAATTCAATTAGTTTTCTCTGGCCTAATTCCAACGCCTTAAAGTATGCTTTTTGGTTTGTTTTTCTTAGGATTTGCATTTTTATTTGCACTTCTTTATTATTTTTTCCAGCTTTTCTTTTGTTAGCTTTGTGCAAGGTTTCCCATTCAATAGCATTGCAGGAGATTCATCACAGCAGCCAATGCATGAGCAGATATGCAATGAAAATTTCTTGTTCTTAGTAGTTTGTCCTGATCTGATTTTTAGTTTTTTTTCTAAATATTTGATTAGATTAAGAGAGCCATTTACAAAACAAGATGGATTGTTGCAGATTTCAATTGTATACTTTCCTTGAGGCTCTGTGTGCAGTTTTGCATAGAATGTTGCAGTGCCGTAGATTACTGAAAGAGGAAGTCCTGTCTTCTTGTTCAGCTTTCTTACAGCTTTTTCAGAAATATAGCCTTCTCTTTTCTGGATTTTCCTAAGCTCATTTAACAGGATAAATTCTGACAACTAATTCACACCTCTTTTTAGATGAATTTAGAGAAAGGAGGTTTATAAGAGTTTCGGTAGTTCCTACAAATTCAGTAATAGGATAGAGAGATTTAGCACAGCTGCAAAACTTACCCATAAGATATAGGGAACTAATAGATATGCTGATGTTTTTGATATTTTTGAAAAATATATTATTGTAAACAATATTGCAATCCACAGCAGTATTATTTCAATAAATGCCAAGAGCGGAGAATGCAGGCCAAAAAATAATATTGACCATATGGTGTTTAATCCTAGTTGGACGCCAAAGAAAGTGATTGCTTTTTTCTTTAGTTTAGATTTTTCATTCCATACTAAGAATAAAGAGATGCCCATTAATAAGAATAGAGTTGTCCATACAGGACCAAAAATCCAATTATGTGGATTAAAGCTTGGTTTTTGGATCGATGCATACCATGTTGGAATAGATGATGTAGTGAACAATGCGCCTATTCCTCCTGCTAACTGCGGGATGATGATTGATAGAACTAATTTTCCAATTGCTTGTTTTTGCATGACATATATCTTGTGGTTTATGTATATAATAGTTTTGTTTTATATCAAAACTCTTAAATATCAGTTCTTTCTAGATAATCTAGATGGAATACGTATATGAATTATCAAATCTCCAGGAATATAACTTGAATAATGTATCTCAATATGTTGAGATGCTTATATATACAACTGTTTCATTTTTCTTGCCTATCATATTAGGGCATCAGCAGCTGGTTGTCGGGATTGCAGTTAATTGCCTGTTGATAACTGCTGCTTTGAATCTGAAAGGATACAAATTGCTTCCAGTTATCCTTGCGCCTTCTTTGGGAGCTTTGTCAGCTGGATTGATATTTGGGCCATTCACAATATTCCTTTTTTATATGATTCCATTCATCTGGATTGGAAATTCAATCTTAGTATTCAGTTTCAAGCACTTTAAATTGCAATTAAAAAAGAATTATCTGATGACTTTAATAATAGGTGCAGGAGCAAAATCTTTGTTCTTATTCGGATGTGCATTTATTTTGTTTGAATTAGGAATCATTCCTGTAATGTTCCTGACTGCAATGGGAATCATCCAGTTAATCACTGCATTAGGTGGCGGAGTTGCTGCTTATGGATTGCAGAATATAAAGAAGAGATTTGCTGTTTAAACAATTTCAAAAAGAGGTGCATGTAAGTTGTTTGACTTAAAAAATAAAGTTGCGATAGTAACTGGTTCTAGGAGAGGCATAGGAAAAGGCATTGCTGAAAGACTGGCTTATGCAGGAGCAAATGTTGTAATAAGCGATATTGACCAAAAAGAATGCGAGGCAGTTGCCAGAGAGATAGCAGATACGCATCATGTAAAGACCTTGGCTGTTAAATGTGATGTCAGCAATAAAGCAGAAGCTGATAACTTAATCCGAAAGACAGTTGAGAAGTTTGGCAAGATTGACATTCTTGTTAATAATGCAGGAATATTCTTCCAAAAGCCCTTTTTGGAATATACAGAAGAGGATTGGGACAAGATAATGGATATTAATCTCAAGAGCATTTATTTGTGCAGCCAGGCTGCTGCAAAAGAAATGGTAAAAAGGAAACGCGGTAAAATAGTGAACATAACTTCTATTGCAGGCATAATTGGTTATCCAGGCGCAGCTGCTTATTGTGCAAGCAAGGCAGGAATGATAAATCTAACAAGAGCATTGGCTTTAGAGCTGGCTCCTTACAAAATAAATGTGAATGCTGTTGCCCCAGGATTAATCGAGACACCAATGACAAAATTCATAATAGAAAACAAGCAAGCATTTGAAGCAACTTTAGCAGCAATTCCATGGAAAAGGCAAGGGCAGCCAAGCGACATTGCAAATGCAGTCCATTATTTAGCTTCTGATGAAGCTGATTATGTGACAGGGCATACCTTAGTTGTTGATGGCGGCTGGACTATACAGTAAACTTTTTAAATAACTCTTTTCTCACGCATTTGTAATGGTCCAGGAAAATGTATACAAAAGACTTGAAGAACTTGTCAAAGATCCAGCAGACGGCTCTCTGGAGCTTGCAGACTATATAACTTTCATAGAAAGATATCCTGACGAAGCTGAATCAAAACAGATGAGTATGCTTGGAAAAATATTGTATCTGCTGACAAGAGAAAAATCAAAAAGCCCTCTTGCTGGCAAAAATATAAAAGTAAAAGGAAAGTTAGTCAATTTCAGGTTTGGAAAAGAATGGTTTTTTTATGATGTATTATACGTAACCATGAGAGACCATAAAGGAAATGATATAACTTTCAGAAGGCCTTTCTGCTCTTCCAATTTGGAAAATCCTACAATTGAACAATACGCATCAGTTTTGGAAAGGATGAAAGGGAAACCAGTTTTATTCACTGCCCATTACTTGGCAGGTTATTACTTCATAGAGGATGTGCAGAATGGAACAGGAGTAGTAAAATTATAATTTCTTTATCTTAGCAACAAAAAAGCCCTCTGTGTCATTGTCCTGAGGCCAAATCCTCAAGCATTTCTTGACTTCTGGGTTGAATTTCTCTCCATCAAATTCAAGCACAGCAGGAGATCTCTTCAAGCCAGCAAGTTCAATCTCTTCAATCTTTGCATCAGGATATTTATTTAGCAAGTGGCTTATGATGCCTTCATCTTCTTCTGGCTCTGAAGTGCATGTGGAATAAACCAAAACACCGCCTTTTTTCAAATTATTAAAAGCAGTTTCAATCAATTGCCTCTGCGTTCCTGATAATCTCCTTATCATGTCAGGATTCCACATCAGCAATGTTTTCAATGACTTCCTTATAGTTCCTGTGCCTGAGCAAGGAGCATCAACCAATATCTTGTCAAATTCAAAACCTTTGAAGAATCTTCCTTCCATCAATGTAATTATTGCATTTGTTACCCCCATCCTCTCCAGATTAATGTCAAGCGGCTTCATCCTGTCAGGCTTGTAATCATTTGCAATCAAAACACCTTTATTCTTCATATATTGTGCAATCTGCGATGCTTTGCTTCCAGGAGAAGCAGCGATATCAAGGACAAATTCTCCTGGTTGAGGGTCTAAAATTAGAGGAGGTATCATTGAAGCAGCTTCTTGAACATAAAAATATCCAAGAGTATGCTCTGTCAAGTTTCCAATATCCCTTCTTCCTTCCTTGTGCTCAACCCAAAACCCTTCTTTGCACCAGGGTATTTGTGTCAATTTCCAATCTTTTATCCTTTTTTTCAAAGCAGACACAGAAATCTTCAATGTGTTGACTCTTATTGATCTCCTTAAAAAAGAAAGAGAATACTCCTTGAACAAATTAAAATCAGTTAGCTTCGAATATCTTTCAATGAACCTATCTTTGAATTCTATCTCTTTCCAGTTAGGCATCAATTCAGGCATAAAAACAAAGAATAACAGGATAGTTTATAAAACTTTATTTAACAACAACTTTTATCTTCTTAATTCTGCTCTCAGTGCTTTTCAGATTGACAAGCTCATAACTCTTAATGCCTTTGCTAGCTGCCCATGCTTTTGCAGCCTCTTCTGTCTTGAAAGTCTTAGGCCTATGCACTTTTACCCTTATGTAAGTCCTCATAGGAATTCTTTTTGAGTATTGTCTTGATCCCATAACAAACCAGATTTTTTTGGTTATATTTAAAGCTTTTGAATAAAAGAAAGATTTATATATAATTAGTACTAATTTATGCATAAAAGAGGTATATATTAGTACTAATGAAGCTGCAGAACAACAAAGGACAGTTCAGATTAACGATTCCTAAGGATTTGGTAAAGGTAAAAGGCTGGGACCAAGGAACTGAGCTAGTCATTGCACTAGATGCAGCAGGAGATTTGATCATCAAGGAGATACGTAAAAAGAGAAGATGAAACCACGATTAGTCCAAAACATAACTATATTTGTATTTGCATTAGTCATATTAACCATCTCAGCATATCTAATCCAGAATCCTTCAATCACAGGTTTGGTTGTTTACGAAGGTGAAACAGTATTTGAAGCAGAGAGCCTTACCCTAAGCGGAACTTACTCTTCCTCCAGCAGCTGTGCATGCTCCAGCCCTTCACAAGAATTATGCATAAGGAACTATGGCAATAGCGGAGACACTGGAAATGCTATCTATAATTTCAATCTAGAGCCAGGATTGTACGACATTGTGATGAAGCATTGCCCTGAAAGCGACGGCAATGATGCGTATAGACTATATTTAAACAGCAATCTGGTTAAAACATTTAATGAAACATCAGACTCCCAAGTATGGGAAGACTATACTTTTGATGGGGTCTATTTGAAACAAGGAGACCAAGTAAAGATAAGTTGCTCTAAGTCTTCCTATAACACTTATTGCAGAATTGACCAGATTACTTTCAAAAAAATAAATATAAATGTAACTATAAACACGACGATTGCAGATGCAGAACATGATCCAATCAATGCTACTATCAAATGGGTCAAAAAAGGACAGCTTGTTAAAGAGTCTTTTGGAAAAAGGCACAACTATCAGATAGAAGAAGGAAATTATGATTTGGAAATCATACCCGAACATAACTCAATCAGAAAAATTAAATTGAATAAGTCAGTAGAGACTAATATAACTGATATTGTTGATGTCGACTATGACCTTGCTCCTGACACTCAGTACAGCCAAGCTTATGCTGTAGATTCACAAAATCATGACATCTCTAATGCTACAGTTACCATAAATGCAACTGGAACAGAATTATTTAAATGCAGGGAATGGGATTTTGAAAATAGGGAATGCAATGGAGAATGGACAAAGTTAATGGACACTGTTCCAGGGCAGGAATATACGTTTGTTGTTGATTGCGGATACAAGGAAAAAGGAGGATGTTCCTGCAAAGGAATACGATATGTTGTCTTGAAGTCAAATTATAGTTTTGCAAATGGAACAAGCTATTCTGTTAAAGCAGAGGTGTTCCAAGGAGCCAGCACAAATCCAAGCCAATTAATTGATTCAGAAACAGTTAGCTTTAATTCTTTGCCTCAGACCAATATTGATAATAATCCTGGAAGTTGGCTTGGTAACTTAATAATTGAAAGAATAAACCAAAGCAGCATAACGATAAAATTCCACAATGAAACAAAATGGAAGATAATCGCAGACAACACATTTAGGCTAACTGTAAATTCAACTATATTAGGTCCAGACACTATACATTTATCTTGTTCTACGCCTATAAATATAGGGGATGTATTTGGAGACTTCGAAGTAATTGATATTGATAAAATAATGTCTGGATACTGCAAACCACCTGCAATAACATTAATCTCTCCGGTAAACAATTCAAACCTTTCAATAAATAATGTGACCTTTGAATATAAGGTATATGATCCAAATGCAAGCATTTCTTTATGCAAATTAATCATAAATGGGACAGTTTACCAGACAGACTATTCTATCGCAGAAGGAACTTCACAGTTCTTTTATCAGAACTTAGCAAATGGCTCTTACAGATGGTCTGTAAACTGCACAAACTCAAATGGGCATGAAGCTGCCGCAAGCACATGGTATTTCAGGATAGCAGCAGTTCCATCAGTTAATGATACAACTGCTCCGGTTGTTGCATTGATTGCGCCAGTGAACAACTCAATAAATACAAATGGTAGTATAACCTTCCAGTACAATGTTACTGATAACTCAAACATAAGCATCTGCAAATTAATCATCAATGAAAATGCCTACCAAAACAGCACAAATGTTCCAAGAAACATTACTCAGAGCTTTATCCAATCGCTGCCAAGCGGAAGCTACATATGGCAGGTCAACTGCACAGACCAGTACAACCATACAGGGCAGTCTACAAAATGGAACTTGAATGTCTCTATTCCAACAAATGATACAACAGCCCCTGTTGTGGCATTGGTATCTCCTGCAAACAATTCTTATGATACTGATGGCTATGTGACATTTGACTACAATGTAACTGATGCTTCGCCTATCAATAATTGTAAACTAATCATCAACAGTTCTGTTGCTGATACAGACTATTCAATTACAAGAAATATAACGCAAAGCTTTAGCAGTTACTTAACAAATGGAAGCTATATATGGTATGTAAACTGCACTGATACTTATAATAATACTGGCCAAAGCAAGAAATGGATAATTAATGTAAATATCACAACACAGCCTCAGCCAAACGGCACAAATGTTACAAAATGCTGCTGCGGGTTGATTGTATCAACAACTCCTGAAGTTGTAAACCAAGGAGAAAAAGTGCTTGTTACTGCTGACGTATCTAATCTGTTAACTGGGTTAGCTGCATTGCCTTCTGATATCTCTTCAATAAATGTAACTATATATAGGATAGGTAATGCTACGCAAACAACAGTAGTCAACAATGCTTCTATGACTTATCTGGCAGATGGATTATGGTATTATGAATTCAATGTAGGAAATAATGCTACTGGAAACTATGTTGCTTCTGTGACAATGCGTACAAACCAGACATCTCCTTTCATAAAAGAAGCAAGTGACAGCTTTACAGTAGGAGACAGGATTAAGGGATTGACTATTGTTGGTGTAAGTCCAGACCTTATAAATATAAACCAGACAACAAGATTAGCTGCTGAAATCAAATATAATGGAGTTGCAATTGACTCAAGCCTGATAACAAACGCAAGCTTAATCGTGCAGCAGCTAAATGGAACATTCCAGGTTTACAATGTAAACAATTCTCTCCAGGTAGAAGATGGCATGATTTATGTCGATGGAACCTTTAATGAGACAGGTGTCTATTACCTAGACTGGACAATAGCCTATCTTGGAGAAAGCAGGACAGCAAGAGAGATTGTAGTTGTTGTTGGCTGGGAAAAAACTCTACAAAATATTAGTTATACTATAAATATAGAGCTTCTAAATCTCATAAAGGAAAACAGGCAATCTCTTCTTGAATTATTGACAAACATGGAATATATGCAGCAGTTCAGCGAAGAAGAGGTATTCCTTATAACAGACTCGGTTAACAGCATGACTAAGATTGCAAATTACCTAGAGAATGGCAAGATGACTAATGAGGAAGCTGAGAAGGAATTCAACCAGATACAAGCAGACTTGAATGAAAAATTAGGGCATAAGATAACAGGCTCTGCAATAGGTGACTTAAAATCAATCGCAAATACAAAAACTCCAGTTGATACTATGATAGAAAAACTAAAAGACTGGAGATTGGTATTGTTCATCATTTTAGTATTCATGTTTACAATGATATTATCAGTGCTGCTTATGATGGTAAGGATGATGCAGACAGGACGAATGACAACTATACAAAGGCCTACTGTGCAAAAACCAGCAATTCAAGTAAAAACTTCTGCTGCAAAACCTGCTGGAAAAAGAAGATATGAGATTTTGATGGACAAAGTAAAAAAGAAGATGCAGGAAAACAAGGCAAACAGAGCAAAAACAGATGTAATCAACAAGCAGATCAGGCAGGAAAGGTATGAACGATTGGTCAGCGGGATAAACAAGGTAAAAGATACTCTGAAAAGAAAAGAGCCAGAAAAGGATGAAAGGCTGATATCTTTTGATTTGTCATTTAAAGATATAAAGCCCAAACAGGAAGTTATAGCAGTTAAAAAAGGAAAACCAGCCTCTGCTAAAAAGGAAAGAAGTATAGAGGCAAAAAAAGAAAAAACAGAACAGCCAACTAAAAGATTAAGGCAAGAAGAGCCAAAAGAGATTGTTAAAGAGGAAATCAAGCAAGAACAGGCTGAAACAAGCCTAGAGCAGGAAGTCCAAGAAGAGTTTAAGAAAACTCTTGGATAAATAGAAAATTTTATAAATACCAAAGAAGGTATAATTAAAATTTAAGAGGTGTTTGATAATGAAGAAGCTGATAATTTTATTATTGATTCTAGTTTTAAGTTCTAGTGTTTATGCTGCAGGCGAGATTGTGCAACATGCAGATAAGCTAAACTACTGGAATGGCGAAACCCATACGGTTACACTAACTAATACTGGGACATTGAGCACACAGCTTACGATAAGCAAACCGACTGGCTGGAGTTTTGGTGTTTTAAGCGGATGCACTATAAGTGGACCAACTATCACATGCAATGTTGGTGCAAATTCCACTGCAAGCTATCAATTGCTGTCAAATTCAAGCGATGCAGAATATAAAATCACAACTGTTCCAGCTTCTACAAACAACTCTTACACTGCAAACAGCGTCAAATTTATCAAGATTAAAGATGACGAAATCTTCCACACTTTAGTTGAATATGGCAGAGGCAGAGGCAATTATTTCTTTGACAGCATGGGCACTGGATTAGCAGGCTCTGGCCACACTGGAACTGGCTGTGCTTATCTTCCTAATGGCACATTGTTTGAACTCAATTTCTTGCATAAGATACTGAATATACAGCAGTATTTTGGATTTGCAGATGCTGAGGCTGCAAATGCAAGCTTCAGGTGCACTTATCCTGACAAGACAGTTGTAAGGCAGCATCTTGTCAGCAGCATTTTGAGAAGCGGAGGTTTATGGACAGTTGATTACTTTATAAGTACAATCACTGGCTCATGGGAAAGGATGGGCTATCTTGGAATGAATGTTGATGCAGGAGAATATACAATAGGCCAGAACATCAGTGTCAACTGCACGAACATGTCATATTTCTTGCCTAAAGCAGGAGGCCATATAGTTGTAGGAGAGGACTCATTCAAGCTGCAGGTAAGGAACAGAGAGCCATTCACTGTAACTGCTTCAACAGCCACAGGAACAATTGGCAATGGAACCCAGGAAGTAATTATCTCTTACACAATCACAAATAATGAGGCTTATGATGCAAAGAATGTTATCGTAGAGATTGAAGCTCCAAAATATGCAAAATTCATCGGAACAAGAGGAGAGTTGTGGGGAGCGGCACAAGACCAATATAGGATAGAGAAGACAGAGATCCTTACAGGAAAAAGCGAAACAATAGACTTAGTTGCAAGATTTGATACAGCCCATGCTCCTAACATAAGCAGCTTGGCATTGTCGCAAGGAGTCAAGATAGAATATATAACATGCTGGGAAATAAATGCTTATAATCCTCAGGAATACATGCAATACCTTGCTGCTTCAACAAATGTTTCTGTCAACATGGGAACTCCTGTAACCATTGTAAGTGTAATAGACTTGCTGAAAAACATAAATATAACCATATCAAATGTCTATTCCACTGTAAATGTAATCAACAACACTGTTGATGATATATGGAACCTAACTAATGAAATCAACATATCAATAGACAATCTGCCGTATAAAGTATGGACATTCTATTCAAGGAATTTAACTTATTATCCGCCAGTTGTTTCATACAATATCACAATGGCTGGAGGTATTGGAGGAGCAGGAGGCGGAGTTGCATGCAGATGGAATGAATCAGCATGGTATAATAATTCATTGGCAAGCTCAGCATATTACCAGATTTACAATTCAGGAAGGATAAGAACAGATTTCCGTGGATTGTACAATGGCTCAGTTGACTTGTACAGGACTTGCTATAGGATAGCGCCTTCTTCAGCTACTACAAGCAATGATACGCTTGAGGTATACTTATGCAATAATTATGATGGCGCAGGAAACCCTGAAACAGAGACAGGATGCACTTTGGTTGATGCTTATTCTATAAGCCAAGGAACTTTTATTGCTGATAAATTCACATGGGAATGCGCAGATGTGCTTGGAAAAGAAGTCTATGGAAAAAATGTTTCAATTATACTTGGATGCAAGAATTGTGCAGGAACAACAGACAGCTGGAAGCTAGCTTTGGATTCTATCTCAAACATAACCACTAATTATACATTCACTTCAGCAAACAATGGAAGCTCTTGGAGCTTGGGCAGTAATGAAAGCCTTATTGAATGGGATTGGTGTGTTCCGATTGACTTTGGATATGAAGTATGGCATTACAACAACAGAAGTTTGACTGAGAATGTAAGCTGTGCTGCTGGAACATGCAACATCACATTGTTGTTGAACCAATTCAACTGCACAAATGGTGCTGCAACAAACAAGATGTGCGAGATCATCTATGCAATAAACGAGACTTCAAACAATATGTGGAGCACTATACAGATAATGAATGGTACATTGAGCAATGTATGGAATTATTCTCAATTAATTTATGGAGACACAAAGACAATAATTGACTTGCTGAACTGCAATGGCTCTGTGGATAGCTACTTATGCAACTTGACAATGAGCATAAATAACTCTATAACTACTTTGACAACAACTATAAACAACATAAATAGCAGCGTCAATTCAATCAGCAACACGCTGTATATCATGAACCAGTCAATAATGAACCAGTTCAACTATACACAGCAGCTGATACAAAACATATCTATCAATGTAGGAAATCTTTCAGTGTCAATGAACTGCTCAAGCTTGACAGTGCCATCAACAAATGAGTCAATATGCAATGCAATTGGCAGGATAGACACTAACATTGTATCAATGAACACTACATTGAACCAGGTGTTGAGTGTAGTAAACTACATTAATGGAACACGTTGGGGAAATGTAACTGCATGGGATATCTACACTGCAATACAGAACCAGAGCACTTACATAACCAATAATATCCAGAACATTGTAAATTCACTATCTCAATTAAAAGAGTTTAATGAAGAATTGGTATTCCTGGTAACAGACGCGTTTGGATTGCAACAGTCTGCCAAGAAAGACCTGGATAACGGAGACTTGACTTCAGCAGCAGACAAACTGAGAGAAGCAAACAACAAGCTGAATGAAGCAGCAATGAACTTGATAAATGAGCAGGCAACAGCTGCAAAAGAAGCGACAACAGATGACGGCACAGGATTCATGTGGGTATTATTGCTTGTAGGATTGATAACAATAGGAGCAATGTCTTTCTATCTGTTCTCAAAACCAAAGCAATAAATTTTTTTATTTTATTTTTTCTTATTTTTGTTTAGAAGAATCTTTATCGCCAATCCCATCTTAACTCAATATCAGAACACAAAGTGCGAAGAGGATGGGCAAATTTCTTTAGCATGGCATATCTGTCCTTCCAGCGCTCTGAGCGAAGTGTCATCTCCTCAGTTTCAGTTTCAGGCGTGGTAGGAAAGGCAAAGATTTCATATACTCTATTTCCCCTGCCATCTTGCATTTCGCTGATTCCCAAAGTTTTTCTGCCATAACAAAATGCTTTTCCAGCAAAACTTGGCATCTCCTGTCTGCCTTCCTCTTCTGAAGAAACCATTCCTGTTTCATATAACAAACGAGCCATTTCATCCAGGCTTTTAACAGCTGAGTTCCCAAAAAAGCCCAATGCCTTTCTTTTTAATTTTTTTGCTCCGTAGATTTCTTGTTTTGCTCTCCACTCTTGTTCAGTCATTTTACCATCATCATCAAATTTAGTTTTTGGGGTTCGCCAAAAAAAATGCTCCAGACCGGTTCCTCGTTTCAAAGAGAAAAATGTAAAGACTTCATATGCTCTATTTCCTCTACCATCTTGCACTTCGCCAATTCCAACAGATCTTGGACCATAACGTACTGCATACCCAGCAAGGCCAGGTGTCACCTCTCTGCCTTCCTCTTGTGAAGAAACCATTCCTGTTTCATATAACAAACGAGCCATTTCATCCAGGCTTTTAACAGCCGAGTTCCCAAAAAAGCCAAATGCTTTTCTTATGAATCTTTTTGCTCCATCGTTCCTTCTTTCAACTAATAATTCTTCCCGAGTTCTTGTAGAATCATCTTTGATTTTTGAGGCTTGCCTAAAAAGCTCATCAATGCCTCCTTCTTGTTTCATATAATCCTCAGGATATTTATGAGGTTCTCTTGTAAGGCTTGTCCAATATGCCATAGTATTTGTAAAGAGTTATCCCTATATAAATCTTTCGTTTATTTACTACTTTTAAGATACGACATAAACCTCTAAATATGCTCGCTCATTTATCTCGCCAGATTAAGTGATGCAGGATGGGAAAAAGGCGAGCAATTGATTTCTTAAAAAGAAAACTTTATATAGCAGATATACATTATAGATACATAAATTAGACATTATTAATGTATTATGAAAGTCGAAGTAGAGGATGTTGAAGAGGTAATAGATAAGAAGGTTGATTCTTACAGCACAAGCACTAGGATTATTATTCCAAAGAAATATGCAAACAGGAGAGTAAAGGTGCTGATTCTGCAAGAGGTGAAGCAAAGATGAAAAAGCTTTACCTTTGCTTGATATTGGTTTTGTTGATTGCTGCCCCTGTTTATGCAATGGATTATTTCTCAGACAGGATGAATTTCCCTCCTGGAGAGTCCAGGCAGCACAAGCAGACATTGGCAAACACAGGAAGCGATGCCATTGAAATAAATGCAACAGTTCCTTTTGGATTCAGCGCATCAACAACAGACTGCAGCTTGATAAACTCGACATTATTCAGCTGCGTGATTGGAGCAGGCTCATCAAAATATTACAAAATAACTTCTCCTGCCAACTGCGCAGAAGGAACAATATACAAATCTTCCTTGACAAGCAATTCAAGCTTTTCAGCTGACTTTACTTTTGTATGCATCCCTGACAACAAGATAACTGACTGCAAGGTTGAATATGGCCATGGAGATGCAAATTACCTTCCAAGCGATCAATTGTACATTTCAAATGAGACTGCAACAATATTCAATCTAATGAGAGTATGGAATATCGGGCATTACTTAGTCCCAGATGAAGATGCTATCAATGCCACGCTCCAATGCAGGTATGAAAAATATCCAATAAGAACATACGGAAGAGTAGAGATTGATTATGACAATTCAGGTATTAACGGCACTTTCTTGTGGAATGAGATTGAAGGAGGATACTGGTTCAGGATAGGCGTAGTAAGCCAGGATGTCGGAGGAAAAAGCAATGGAGATTATTACAATATAAGCTGCTCTGATATGACATACAAATTCACACATGAGCAGGTTGTTGCCAATTCAACAACATGCGATTTGGAGATAAGATCCACTGAGCCATTATCATGCACTTATGTTCCTCATCCAGTCTTTACAAACAAGGCAATAATAACCCTAACAAATATTGAGAAATACAGTGTCTATGACCTCTCATTCAGCAGAATATTGAATGGAATAGAGCATGCTGAGACATATCAGCAGCTTGACAGCGGAAATTCAATCAGTTATGTTGTTGATAATTATTCAGTCGGAAGCATAGGTGTATTTTACATACCAAGCTGGTATATCAACAGCCTGCATCCTGTGTATTATGAACAACAATTGAACTGCACTAACCAGACTCCTGCTGTGAACAATCCTCCTTATCTATCGCAGAGCATACCTGACCAGGCATGGCAGATGAATACAAACAACACAAATGCATTTGACTTGGATAATTATTTTGGAGATTTGGATGGCAATAATTTGAGCTATTATTGCAATAATGTCAGTGATATATCTATCATAATAGATTCAAACAACCTAGTTAGCTTTATACCAGATATTAATTTCACTGGAATAAGAAATACAACCTGTTATGCAAGCGATGGAATAAACACAACTGCTTCTAATATATTCCAGCTGCAGGTATTCAACTGCGGAGATGGAAATATTGATGCAGGAGAGCAATGCGATGGTTCTAATCTTAACAACCAGACATGCTTAAGTCTAGGATATGCAGGAGGAAGCTTAACCTGCACTCTATTCTGCACGTTTGATACCTCTGCCTGCACTTCTGGCGGAGGAGGTGGAGGAAGAGCAGTTATGCCTACTGAGGAAAAGCCTGAAGAAATTCCTTCACCTAAAAAAGTTAAACAGATTAATTTGACTATAATCAATCCTCCTAAGAACATTAGCTTGCAAGATAAGGGATTTGTTGTTTTTGCAGAAGTTAAAAACACAGGAGAACTGCCTCTGACAGGGGTTATTTTAGAGATAAATGATAGCAATGGGTGGGATGCCAAGGATGTGCCTGTAGGAGATATTGGGATTGGAGAAAAAAGAATTGTTGAGGTTAAATTTGAGAATCTTGTTTGCGCCTATGATTACATTGCAGTTGGAAGTTATCTTCCTGTAAATATCACTGCAAGAGAAATGAATGTGCAGGATACAAAAAGCTTTGCAGTTAGCATGTACATTCCTGAATTAACAGTCTTGACTGACAGGAATTATTATTTTGAAGATGACACAATGAGGCTTTGCATAATCTTAAATAATCTTAACAACAGCAACAGGAGCAAATTAGAATATGAGATTAATGTTTATAATAAGGAAGATTATATTGTTGATATCCTTAGTTCGTATAATGTTCCTGAAAACAAATTCTTATTTGTAATCAAGGATTACTGGATACATGATGTTATAATAGTAGATGAGTATATTGTAAGAGCTGTTCTTTATCAGAGAGGAGAGCTTTTTGATGATAGGTATTATGTTGCAGAAGCAAACAAAACAGTGATTATTAATGGATTTGTAGAAGACCAAATACTGCAGAGGGAAAATACAGTCTATAATTTCAGGTATAAAGAAGAAGATCATAGCATATTTATCTACAAATTTGACGAGAACTATGTCTATTTAGGCGTGTCTTCTTATAACAAGGAATATAAGATAAGGCTATTGGAAACAGTTTATGTAGATTTAGATGAGGATGGAGAAGATGATATCAGTTTGACTTATCTTGGCCAAAAAGGAGACAAAGCTGATGTAAGGATAAGGCTTGTTCCAAAGCATCCAGTTGATATTGGAGGAGACAGCGCTTATTATATCTTAGGTTTAGGAGAAAGAACACCTATCACTTTGGAACCAAGCAAGATGCACCTGCAGCTCATACCTATTGTCAAATATATAGGCATCTTGGCATTAGCTGTATTTGCAATCATTTTAATCTCCAGGACACTTTATACTTATTATCCCCCGGAAATAGATAAGTTTTTAAATCTTGGATGGTTTAAAAAAACTAAAAAGAGGTGAATGAAATGGTTTTTGTATTCGGTATTGATATCCCGCTTGTTGAACTGATATTTGTTCTGACACTTGTACTTGCCTTACTGCTGGCTTTATTGATTTATATTGTTATAAACCAGATGAAGCTAAATAAAAGGTTAAAACAAATCTTTGAAAAAGAAAATACTGAATTAAGGGATTTGAAAAGCATAGAAGATAAAGAGAAAACTGAAATAGGCCTGCTTAGAAGAATCTTATTTGGGATAATGCCTGCAAAAGGAATTAAGCTGCACCACAAGAGAAAGCTAAAAAGAAGTAAACATGTTGCAAGAAAAATTGTAAAGGGCAAAAGCAAGGTTAAGAAGGTAGTTTATTACCGTTAAATCTTTTTTACCATGTATTCTCCTTGTTTTTTGTATCCTAATTTTTTATAATATTCTTTGACACCTATCCCTGAAATAACTACAATCTTGTTTTTGTTGTATGTCTTTGCAATCTTTTCTGCTGTTTTGAGCAGGTTTTTCCCAATTCCTTTGTGCTGGACATCACCTTTTTTGCCGATTGCAGCTGCAGGGCCATAAACATGCAGCTCCCTTACTAATGCAGAATCTGAAGTAATCTCTTTTCTCAATGACTTGTTTGGAAATCTTAATCTGCAAAATCCGAAGAGATTTCCATATTTGTCTTCTGCTGAAATAAAGAATTCAGTTCCTTTTGAAGCATTATAGTAATAATAGCCTATTTTTGGCTTTCCAACATTTTTTGCTCTTCCTATCTCCCTGCATCTTATACATTGGCATTTAATCTTCTTTTGTTTTGTCAATTGCTCAACATACTGCCTTAGGTTTGTCTTGTCAACGCCTGCTGCAGTCATATAAGTAGGGATATCTCTCTGCACCCTCATAATCCTTACATAAGAAGGAATGAATCTCTTTGCCTCTGCAATTATCTCTGCTGCCTGCTTTGTTGTCAAAGGAGTGTATTTTTTCTTTTTCCATAAATCATAAAGCTTGGTTCCTTCCACAACCATGCATGGATATATCTTCAGCATATCTGGCTTGAAATCAGGGTTCTGGAACAATTCCCTTAATCCGTCCAAATCTTCTTTTGGAGAAATGCCAGGCAAGCCGAGCATATAATGAGCATTTATCTTGAATCCCAGATCTTTCAGGATTTTGAAAGACTCGACTGTGTCTTTTACTGTATGCCCTCTTTGTATTTTTTCAAGGGCATTTTCATAAACAGACTGCACTCCAAGCTCAACTCTTGTGCAGCCTAATTTCAGCATTTCGTTTGCTTGTTTTAGTTTTGCATAATCTGGCCTTGTCTCTAAAGTCAGTCCAATGCATTTGATATTAGAGGTTTCATTCTTCCTTTGTTCTTTTTCTAAAGTTGAATTTCCTTTGAGCTTTTTCATCTTTGATTTGATATTCAATGCTCTTGCGGGGTCATCGACTGCTCCAGGCAGCTCAAAGAACTCCTTGAATTTTATGAAGTTGAATTTTCCTTTTTTGTAGAAGAGGGCAGAGAAATCATTCATTGCCTTGAAGCAGTATTTTACAAAGTTTTCCTGATATATTTTGCTGAATGAAGGGAATGTGCCTCCCATTATAATCAATTCAACTTTTTCAGGGCTCTGGCCCATTGCAATATAATGCTCTAGCCTGTTCATGACTTGCATATAAGGGTCAAACTCATTCCTTATTGCACGCATAGTCGCTGGCTCTTTTCCTGTATAAGACTGCGGAATATCTCCGAATGGAGAAGCAGGGCCCCCTGGGCACATCAAACATTTTCCATGCGGGCAAGAGAATGGATAAGACATGACTGCAACAACTGCAACTCCGCTTATTGTCCTTGTTGGTTTTGTAATCAGCTTTAGCTTGTCAGCCTGCTCTGGAGTTGCATGAAGAAGAATCTGGATATCAGTTGGGCTGTGCTTGATATTATACTTTTTGCATAAACTGTTCTTTAGCCTATTTAATTCAGCTTTAGACGTCTTTTTCTTGATAATTGTTTCAATAATCTCTTTGAACATCTCTTTTTGAGGCATAACAGAAAGTAGAAAGTTAGGGTTTATAAAAGTTTCATATTATGCTCCACAAATAATATCCTGCGCCTAAGACAAATACTGCAATTATCAATGTTGCTATAAACCGATTCATTGGAAGAGAATATTCTGGTTTCCTGTTGCCATGTTTTTTTGCTTTGAGGGCCATCAGCACAATAGCGGTTCCTTCAATGCCTCCTGAGATAACCCCTGCGAGAGTAATTATCTTGATAAAAGTCATTATGCCGCTCATCGCAATCACTAATGGGATAAAGCAGGCCAATGCCCATGCTAAATTCTTGTTTATCCCATAATCATAACGATAAGCGTCCTTAAGAGCAAGCCCTAATGTCAGGAAAGAAGTTGTCATAGTTATAAATGCAAGGAGATTTCCAATTATAACCATATATTCTCCTACAACACTTCCTAAACCAATTGTAGCTATCTCTGTTGTTGAAGCGCCTGTGACTCCGATAACAGCAATTGCAAAAAGAAGATAAGCAATTATAGGGATAGCAACCCCTATTAATATCGATTTTTTCATGATTTTTTCATTTTTTATCAGCACTTCCCTCATCTCAGGGATAGCAGGCGCTCCGAGGAATGCAAAAAGGATGACTCCATACGGAATCAATATTCTTGTTATATCAAAAGTATTAAAATTGGATAAATCAGCATATTTGAAAGAAACAAATACAACAAAAGCAATTACCAATACAACTAAAGGAAGCATGAATGATTCTGATTTTACAACTGCTTTCAATCCAATCAAAACAATAATTGCTGTAATTACAAAAAACCCAAGAGAGTAAATAACAGAATCTCCTCCAAATATTGCTGCAAGAGATGCTCCTACTCCAATGATGTAAGCGATAAGCGCGCCATAACTCCCAAACACCATTGCAAACGTCATTGCAGCTTTGCCGGTTCTTCCTAAGTATTTTTCAGCATAGCCTGGAAGCTGATGGAATCCTTTTGTCCTTAATGTGACTTCTCCTAAATACATGTAAAGAAGGAGCACAACAAAACCCAATCCTAAAATATCAATAATGCCTGTCCAGAAACCTGCTTTTGTTATGACATATGGAATTCCTAATATCCCTGCGCCTATTATTGTTCCAACTAAAATCCCTACTGCTTCCCATGTCAACAAGCTTTCATGTTTCATTTAATAAACCCCCTTAGATAGAATTCAACTATCAGGAAAAATATATACATCAAAACCAAGGATACTCCGTCAAACCATGAAAGCCTGTTTCCTTTTTCAACAAAAGCTGTGAACAAGATAGTTGCAAGTATCATGAACGAAGCGCTTGCTGTGAAAACAAAAATGTTGGCAGTTATCGGGAATATTAATGCTGAAACTCCCAAGATTGCTGTTGAGTTTGCGATGACAGTTCCTATGATGTTTCCTACGCTCATCTCATCATGGCCTTTCAGAACAGCGCTTATCCCAGAAACCAGCTCTGGCAGCGAGGTTCCTATTGCGACCATAAATAACCCAATCAGGATTGGAGGGACGCTGAAGTCTATCGCAAGCAGCGAAGCGTATTTTACAACATAATCAGAACTCTTGTACAATAAAACCAAACCAATCATAAACAAAAACACTGATGCGACCATTGCCTTGCGGCTTATGTTGTTTCCTATTTCTTTTGAAAACTGCCTGCTTTCTTTTATTAATTTACGGACATACAACAGAAATGCGCATATCAAGATTATACCATCTGTCCTTGATATTTGGTTTCCGATTGCCATAAGCATCAAGGGAAGAGCTGCAAGCGCAATCATCCATAAGGAATCTTTTTTTGTTTTCTTGCTGTGTATCTTTATCCCCCTTGCCAGAAGTATTGGTATTCCTATAACATATGTCAGGTCTGCAATATTCGCTCCTATGACATCTCCTAAAACAATAGCAGGAGTCTTATTTATCGCAGATGAAATTCCTACAAACAGTTCAGGAAGCGAAGTGGCAAATGCCAATATTATAAATCCAACCGCGTATTCGCTGATATGAAGAAAAGCAGCTATTTTTGATAATGATTTTATTATCATTGCTCCGCCTATTACTAAGACAGATATTGCGGCAATGAACAGCAATAGATTAAGAAGTATCATCTAATCACCAGGCTTATTGTAATGAATAGAGCATATGTCAACAGCAGCACTATCCCATGCTTCCACTCAATCCTTTTTTTTGCTGTCAAATAAAGTATGAACCCAAGGCTTGCTAATAAAACTATTTCTGCACTCAGGAGTGTTAAAGGAGAAACTTTGATGGGGTTGATGATTGCCAAGACCCCTAAAAACAGCAGTGATTTTACAACAATGCTGCCTAATGCATTTCCTATCCCAATCCCCTTATGACCTTTCATCAAAGACCTTACTCCTACAACCAAGTCAGGCATTGATGCTCCAATTCCTATGACAACTAAAGCAATGACATATGAGGATATATGCAATAATGATGCAATCTCGATTGATGAAAATACAAGCCATCTTGCGCTTAATATAAGAGCTAAAAGCGCTAAAATGAATATAACTCCGTCCCTGTAAATTTTTTCGAACTTGACATCTTTTTTTATCTTTCCTAACTGCCCTTCTTTTCTCCAAATCATCACTACATAAGCAAAATATGCTGCAATCAATATCCCTGCGTCAATCCTTGAAAGCACTCCATCTAAAATCAACAAAAATGGCAATATCACTGTAGCTAATGTCATTATCTCTGTCTTTTCAAGCACATGGGGATCTAAAAACATTTTTTTACCAACAATAGCAAATATTCCTATCACTAAAGTGATTCCTCCAATATTTGAGCCTAATATTGTACCTAATATTATCCCTGGATCATCTGCTAATGCTCCCATTATTGAAGAAACAAGCTCTGGCATAGATGCTCCTAATGAGATGATTATCAATCCAATCAGATAATCAGAAAGCCCTAATTTTTCAGCATATCTTATTATACCATACAATGCCATGTCAGATGCTTTTACTAAAACAGCAAGGCTTGCAATTATTATAATCAAGTTGAATGCTAAGGGATGCATTGCTGCAAAGTTTTCTAGTACCATTTTAACTTGCTTGCATTTGTTTTGTTCTTCTCCTAGTGATTAGCTTATAGACTTCATCAAAGATTAATACAGATGAAGAGACAAGTAAAACCCAAATCCAGTCTACCCATGTTAGTGAAACAGTATGGAAGAATGTACTCATGGGTGTATGCACTGCAATGACCTGAAGTATAATTGAAATCAATATTGCTCCAATTAATTTTTTGTTTGTGAAAAACCCTATCTTAAACAAAGAATGCTCGTCTGATCTCCTGTTCAAGACATTAAACATCTGGAACATGACTAAGACTGAAAATGCCATTGTCTGGGCATATGCTAAATTAGCTTCTGGATTATATGCATTGAATAAAACCAATGTTCCTACTGCCATTATGATTCCTATAAGAAACATCCTTATGGTTTTTGATTTGTTTATTATATTCTCCTTGGGGTTTCTAGGAGGAAGCTTCATTATCCCTGGTTCTGAAGGGTCCATGCTCAAGGCCAAAGCAGGCAATCCGTCTGTAACAAGGTTAATCCATAATATCTGTATTGCCAATAACGGGAGCAGTGTAATTCCTTCTACGCTGAACAACACAAGCGCCATTATGATTGTGAATATCTCTCCTATGTTTGAGGACAGCAGATACTCAACAAACTTCCTTATATTGTTGTATATCCCTCTGCCTTCTTCAACTGCATTTACAATAGAAGCAAAATTATCATCTGTCAATATCATGTCAGAAGCCTCTTTTGTGACATCAGTGCCTGTAATCCCCATTGCAATGCCTATATCAGCCTCTTTTATTGCAGGAGCATCATTGACACCATCTCCTGTCATCGCGACAATATGGCCTTTTTTCTTCAGCGCCCTTAAAATCGTGACTTTGTGCCTTGGGTCAACTCTTGCATACACAGCAATATCCTCAACATGCTCTTCAAGGTCTTTTATCTCATCTAACTCTCTTCCTTCAATAGCCAATCCTTCCAAGCCAAGCTCATGCGCAATTGCCTGGGCAGTGATCTTGTGGTCTCCTGTTATCATCACTACTTTTATTCCTGCTGTCTTGCATCTTTTGATTGCTTCTTTTGCCTCTTCCCTTGGAGGATCTATCATTGCCTGAAGCCCTACAAAAATCATCTCTTTCTCTTCAAGCTTGCCTGATTCCTTGTATGCAAAACCAAGAACCCTTAATGCCTGCTTTGCAAGGGTTTCATTTATCTTTAGTATCTTTCTTTTTTCATCTCTGGACAGCCTTTCTACTTTGCCATTTCTATAGATCCTATCGCACAGCTCTAAAAGAATGTCAGGAGCTCCTTTTGTCAATAGCCTATCCTTTCCATTCATCTTATGCTGAGTAGACATCCTTTTTCTCTCTGAGCTAAATTGAATCTCAGCTAATCTGGGGAATCTATCTTCCAGCTCATCTTTTATCAATCCTGCTTTTGCTGCTGAAACAATCAATGCTCCTTCTGTCGGATCCCCTATAACATTTCCTTCAGAAAGCTTTGCATCATTGCACAACGCACCAATCTCTAGCAGCAACCCAATCTCTTTTGAGTCTATCTTGCCTTTTTCATCATAGAAGCTTCCTGCTGTTTCATATCCTCTTCCTGTGACAGATATTATCTTATCATTTGCATATATCTTCCTTACAGTCATCTGATTAAGGGTCAATGTCCCTGTTTTATCAGTGCATATCACTGTAGTGCTGCCAAGTGTTTCTACTGAAGGCAGTGTCCTTATCAGCGCATTGCGTTTTATCATCCTTCTCGTCCCCAAAGAAAGAGACATTGTGACGACTGCAGGCAAACCTTCTGGTATTGCAGCTACTGCCATTGATAATGATATCAAAAAAATCTCAGATGTCTTGAATCCCATGAGCGATCCTATAAAAAATACAATCACACTTATTATGATAGCTGCAGCTCCGAGATATTCTCCAAGCACTTTTAATTTTTTTTGGAGAGGCGTGAGCGGAGATTCTGCTTTTTGGACCAATTCTGCTATCTTTCCTATCTCTGAGTTCATTCCAGTAGAAGTTACAACTGCTTTTCCTCTTCCTGCTGTTATTATCGTGCCTGAGAAGACCATATTAACCCTGTCTGCCATTGGTGTTGCTTCTCTCAATGTAACCTCTTCTTTTTTTACAGGAAGCGATTCTCCTGTCAATGCAGCTTCCTGTGTCTGTAGATTTATAACTTCAATCATCCTGGAATCTGCAGGGATTTTTTCTCCTGTCTCTAACAATATGATATCTCCTGGGACAAGCTCTTTTGCATCAATCTGCTGCTCTTTCCCGTCTCTTAAGACAACTGCTTTTAATGAAGCCATCTTCTTGAGAGCCTCGATTGATTTTTCTGCCTTGTATTCCTGGACAAACCCCATTATAGCATTCAGGATCAAGATTGCCCCAATCACTGCTGCGTCTATATATTCGTGGACAAAGAGTGAGATTAGCACAGCGATGATTAGTATGCCTACAATAAAGCTCTTGAACTGGCTCAAGAATATCTTGACTGGAGAAACCCTTTTTTCTTCTTTTATCTCGTTTAATCCATATTTCTGCAGCCTTAAGGCTGCTTCTTCTTTGCTAAGCCCTGTTTCTGAGCTGTGCAAATCCTGCAGCACTTCTTTGTATGATTGCGCGTGATATCTCATTTGCGATTATGAAACCAGTGGGGAATAAGGGGCTTTTGGCCCCTGCCCACTCCCTCACTGGATACTATGCCATACGGCACGAGTTTTCCGCCAAAAAAACATGAAAGCTAGTCCTTCAGCAGCTGTTTTAATGCCTCCTTTTGTTTTTGTGAAATCTGGATAAGCTTCTTTTTTGCAAATCCTTTTGACAATACAGTTATGAGCGCATAATCATCTGATAAAGAAAACAGCATCCTTGGCTTGCCTGGCTGTCCAAAGCCAGTTCTCTGCTTTTTGATCAATCCAGCTGTCTGCAAGAGCCTTATCTGCTGGGAGATGTTCGCGATTGTCGTGTTAAGCTTTTCAGCAAGCTCTGTAGGAGAGCTAGGCTTATCAGCTAGAATTACAAGTATTTCCCACTTTGTTCCTGTCAGCAGCGTCTCTAAATCCATCTGCCTTCTAAATGACAAAACTTGTATTTAAATCTTTCGTTTAGTTAATTAAGTTTAGTAGTTAAATAATTAATTAAATAGAAATAATTACTTTTAAATTAATATAAACTATTATAAACCCATTGTAAATATATCGAGAATACATATGCAAAAGAGATGTTTGGCTTATATAGCGATGATGGCATTTGCTTTTATGGGGATTTTGGCTATTGCCAAGCTTGAAGGAGAGACCAATATGCTGACTGGAAGTTTTGCTTCTCTTCCTTTTAATATAAATCCTCTGCTTCCATTAATTTTTGTAGTATTGTTTATGGCAGTCCTTATTGTCTATGTATGCAAAAGAAGCAGATAGTTAAATTTATATACTTTCTTTACTCAAAAAATACAATGGTCTTAGAATTGCTGGTAAATCCTCAAAAAGTGTCTGGAAAGCCATGGGAAATGTTCTTTATCGGAGCTGTCTATTCTTTTGTTGCAGCATTCCTGTCTTTATGGATATTCCAGAATTATGTAAGCATAGTGATGATCACGCTTACAATTGTGGCAGCAATACCATTCATCCAGAGCGTGATGAGTCAGGAAGAAGACAAAGACAGGTCTATTAAACAGGAAAGAAGGCTGCTAAAAGAGCACAGCAAGGCGATACAGGCATTTGTTTACCTGTTTTTAGGATTTACTTTTTCTTTTACAATGCTTTATTTATTCATGCCAAGCGCTACTGTTGAAAGATTATTCAGCGCACAGCTAGAAACAATAATTACAGTGCAGTCATCAAGCACAACTGGCAGCTTTATATCTGCGACAGGGGATTATATCTCATCTTCTGCTGCATTTGTTTCAATATTTATGAACAATATCAAGATATTGATTTTCTGCCTTATGTTTTCATTCTTTTATGGAGCAGGAGTGATATTTATCCTTGCATGGAACGCATCTGTAATGGCAACTGCAATAGGCTCTTTCATAAGGAATAATCTTTTTTATGCAAAAGGTTTTTTTGATTATTTCCAAGTAACTTTGACAGGCATGCTGCAGTATCTTCTGCATGGAATTCCTGAGATAGCTGCTTATTTTATAGGGGCATTGGCAAGCGGCATGGTTTCTTTTGCTCTAATAAAACATGATTATATGGCAGACAACTTCAAAAGCGTATTAAAGGATGTGTGCATACTGATAGGAGCAGCTATTGGAATACTTTTTGTAGCTGCATTGATAGAAGTCTTTATCACACCTTTGATTGTTTAAGGAGCAATATTCTGCACTTGCTGCACTTTATTTCCAAATTTAAATTCTAAAATTACTTTAGTTGATAATATTTTAACTGTAACCTTGCTATCATCTTGGCAATGGTAATCTTTGAACATAATTTTTTCATTATCTAAAGCAGGAATAACTTTTTTATCGCCACACTTTAGCTCAATAAACTTGATGTCTCCTTCTGAAGGATTAATTGCCAGGTCATTTGTGCCTTTTGTCATGAACTCTACTTCCAGATTGCTGTTCAAAGGCACATTGTTATCAGGATTAACAATTGCAAGTGATGGCACATACACAAAGAATCCAGTTGGGCCATTGCTTGGCTCAAACAATATGAATGCGCTTATAAAAAATAAGATAAATCCAATTATGATTAAGATTATGTTAATGAATTTCATTTTTTGAAATGCTCTTCTTTCAGCTGCAGCCTGTTTATCTCCTCTTTTGGAAGATCTTTGGAAAAATACCTCTTTAGCTTCTCAACAAATCTTGAATCAGTATAATGCTCTCCTACCATGCATGCTGCCAGCTTTCTATATTCATATACTATGCTTCTTTTTGGAGCATGGTCTGCTATATGCTTTGTTTTTGAAAGAGCTTCAAGCATTTTTATGTCGTCTGGAATGACTGCTACAACAGGGACTCCTGTTGCTTCTTCAATATCATGCAGTGTAAGTTCAAATTTTTTGTTTCTTACCTTGTTTAAGATAAGCCCAGCTATAGGTATCTTTTTTTGCTTTGCTATCCTTACAGCATGCATTGTTGTGCTTAAAGTAGGATAGTCAGGAGATGTCACAACAAAAAGCTTTTCAGCTGCAATCATTGTTGAAAGTATCTCTTCATTCAGCGCAGGGGAGGAGTCTATCAATATTATATCATATTTGTCCTTTATCTGCTTCAGTTTTTCTTTAAGAAGATAAGGATTGATTTTTCTTCCTGCAAGCGCTCCTGGTATCAAATGAAGATTTTCCTCGTATTCGTGTATAGCATCTTGAATGCTTGCTCTATTGTTAAGAACATGGTGCAAAGTTGCCTCTGGCTTGACAAGGCCGAGATGCAGGCCTAGGTTTGGAGCAGAGAAATTTGCATCAACAAGAAGCACTTTTTTATTGAATTCCTTTGCAATTACAGCTCCTAGGTTAAGAGTTGTTGTTGTTTTTCCAACACCTCCTTTGATAGCAATCAATCCGATTATCTTTCCCATCTTTTACAACCTCTTTTGTGTTTACAAAAAAGAGACCATGCAAAATGCTCAAATTTATTTTGAGCGACCAAAGGCTTTTGCCTTTGTGTACCTGCTTTTGCCGCTGCCTCTTTTTAGATTTTTCCGTTTTTTAAATTATAAGTGATCTTGTTTATTTTAAGCTTTGTGCCTGGCTGCACCATAAATAACAGATTGTAGACATCATTGGATGAAACAGGCATCTCTATATAGCAGGTATCAACGCATTTGTTGCTGAAAGGCCCTTCTACAAGTTCTTGGTTTTCAGACAACGATAAGCCTCCACTCCAATCAACTTTTGTTATTGGATTTAAAAGCAGAAGAGTTTCCTGCTCTTCAGGCTCTGCTGCATATGCAACTGCCATTCCAGTTACAGCAGGCAGGCCTTTTTCTTTTTCCCTGACATTCTTATAGACTAAAAGTCTTTGCCCTTTGCTTTCTATATACACTTCAACACTGCCTTCTCCTATTACTTCTCCAGACAGCCTGAATGAAGAGATATGGGTTGGCTCAGGGTTATTTGTTGACAAGGCATATATCTGGCTTTGCTCAATGTCCATGTTTATTATCTGCGACTTGAAGTCTGCTGAAAAATGGCCTGTGATCCCAGGAGTCCTGAATAAAAAAAGAGTGGACAAGAGCAGCAAAGATATTGCTGCGAAAATCTGCAGTTTCTTAAAATTTTGGCTTAACTCATTTACCATATTTATTACCTCAAAATATTTTATAGTTTATATATCTTTTTAAGATTGTGAATCATATCTATTTTTGACTGATTTTTAGGGATTTGCGCATGTTTTTTAATTTTTCCTTCTCCAAACTGCGACAACTTCTTTTTTTCTATAATTATTATTATGCTGGACACTGCTGCCAATACGAATGCTACTGATATCATAACAAGGGTTATTGCATTTATAGGGCTTTCAGATGTTTTGCCTGCAAGGAATGCTCCTATCGGAAGCTTTTCTATTGTGGCTGAAGCAAAGAGCAATAATATTATCCCCATCAATGCATAATGAAGCGCTGAGACAGCTTTATGCTTTCTTGCAGACATCTGTGATTTCTTTGCAGCAGCCAGCACTATGAATATTACCAACAGCAGTATTGTAGGCACAAGCCTGTATGGGTTTGGTCCTTTATAGGGCATCACTTTAATTGCCTGTCCTGTTACAGCAGGGATACCTGGTCCTGTTTCATTGCCTGCTTCACACGGCCTTCTTTCTTCTGGCTTTTCAATGGTTGTTCCGCAGTTGTTTGCATCAATGCACTGCCTTGCCTGCATCCCATTTACACATCCATACCAGTCAGAGCAGCTCCATGATTCAATGCATTTGATATTAAATGTAGGTATATTTGAGAGGAAGTCAGTTTCATTTTCTTCTACTACAACTACAGGTGGTTTTGTTCTTCCTCCACCTCCTCCGCCGCCACCGCCTCCTCCACTTGAAGATACACTGAACTGCAAGTTGTAGCTTGAATTCATCCTGTTTGGAACAGATTCATCATCTTCACATAGGAAATAATAGTTATAGGTATTTGCATTGGATAATCCTGTAGCTGTGATGTTATGTATTGTTGAATTAGTGTATTCCAACTGAGTCATGTTATCCCATTCTTCATTTGTAGTGTTATATCTGCAGATTGCTGTCTCATCTGTTGTTAGCTGGATAACATAAGATGTTGTTCCTGCTGACAGGCTTGTTCCATTTGTTGGAGTTGTTGATAATATAGTTGGAGCAGATGTGTCAGGCCATTCTAATGTTGACGAAGTACTGCTGACATTAGTGTTATTTATGTTTCCTGTGTTGTCTTTTGTGTTTATGGCGATTGTGTAATTTGTATTTGGATTTAATCCTGTTGCATTGTAGTAATTGCTTGAAGTGTTTGCTAAATTGCTTCCATTAACATAAACTATTGCCTGGCTGAAATCAGCATCTGTTGGGTTGGTCCAGTTCCAGTAAATCCAGGTAGTGTCTCTTGACTGGTTTGCTAAATTGGTTATGCCTGCTGGAGGGGTTGAGTCAGCTATCATAACACTGTCTTCTCCTATTGGACCATTTCCTGTTCCGTCATTTGGAGTAACTCTGCAAGTCCAGTTTTCTCCTGCAGAAGTCAGCAGATTTGATAATGTGCTTGATGTCTGGCCTGGCTGCGATACATTATTTTTATACCATTGGTATGAATATGTTATTGTGTCATTGTCAGCGTCTAAACTTGCAGATGTAATGCTGGCAGCCAAGTCATTATTGTCTTGAGGGATATTTGGAAGCACATCTACAACAGGAGCTGTTGGCAATGTATTTTGTATTATCAATGCAGAACTGTTTGTCCATACGCCCCACTGGCTTCCATCATAAACCCTTACTGAAACTTTCCAGCTTTCTCCTTTTGCAATATAACTGCTGTCAACTTGGCTTAAGTTAGCTAAAGCATCCTGCTCAGCATTATTTTTGTACCATTTTGTTTCATTTCCCTGATAAGTATCTCCTAAGTCTGGATCTGAAAATGCCCAGTTTGCCATTAATGTCCCATTTGTCCTGTTTTGGCTGTCTGATGAAGTTAAAGTAAGGTTTACTGCAACAGGAGCTCCATTTTGTATTGTTTTTGTGCTTGAATTAACTGCTGTTCCATTATCACTGCCATCACTTGGTGTTACTTGGCAAGTCCAGTTTTCTCCAAACAAAGTGTATGAGTCATCTAATATTTGTGTAACTATGCCTGCCTGCAGAGCATCATTCTTATACCATGCAAAAGATGTTCCTGATTCTGAATCAGAGTCAGCATCAGAGTAAGAATAGTTGCATGTCAAGTCATCTGAAGATGATGGATTTGAAGGATTTATTGTCACGTTAACTGCTGTCGGAGGAGTATTTGCAGTTGAGGCAGTTAAATTTACATCAGTATTATTGACATTTCCTCTCGTGTCTTTGGCATGTACTGTTATTGTATAGCTTGTATGCGGATTCAGTCCTGTCGCATTGTAATAATTATTAGATGTATTTGCTAAATTGCTTCCATTAACATAAACAATTGCCTGGCTGAAATCTGAATCTGCTGGATTTGTCCAATTCCAATATATCCAGCTTGCTCCTTTTGACACATTTGCAAGATTTGTTATAGTTGAAGGTTTGATTGTATCCACGAAGAACATCACTGAAGTTGAATTTGCGTTTCCTGCAGTGTCATTTGTATAGGCTGTAAGTGTTGTTGAACCCTCTCCAAATGTTCTGTAAACAGGGGTTGTATAAACTTCTATTCCTGTTCCATTGTCAAACCAAGTGTAATCTCCAGTTGAAGTTATGTTAACCAGGATTGTTGCATTCGTGTAATTTGCATTAAGAGGAGAGCTGATGCTAATCTGCGGATTGATCGTGTCTATTGTTATGGTTCTGTTTCCCTCGGCTGTCTGCGTTGTAAAGAAGTTCCCAGCCAGGTCAAATATCTCCCAGAACCAATTGTAAACTCCATTAACAAGCCCCACAACAATCCCTATTGTTGTCTGAGTAACCCCTCCTAAATCTATAGTGGTCCTATTGTATAATCCAGTTTCATTGTAAATATTCAAAGTCACATTTCTCAGCCCATTGCTGTCGCTTAGGTTTATGGTAAAATTCTGGCTTGTAATATTTGTTATTGTGGCATTTGCTGGATTTATGGCTGTCCCATTGGGAGCGATTGTATCTCCTATCACAAAGTATCTTGTTTCCGAGACATTGTTTAGGCTTCCATCAGAACAGTTTACAAACCAACTGTGGCTTTCGTAGCTTATCCCGCTGATTTGGAAGTTTGTCAGCGTGTTGTTCTGCGTAGAAGCATTCGTTTGGTTCAGCAAGCCGCCAAGATATATCGAACAGCTCAGCGTTGTGCTATAATGGCTTGTTGCTGTGAAGTTGAAGTTTACTGTCTGTGTGTTGTTGATTTGCGTGCTGTTGTCAGGCAAGTTAAGTGTTATTAGAGGAGGTATTTGGTCTAAAGTCAATCTTAGCAGGACATTATTTGACATATTTATCGAGCTGTTTGAAGAAATTCCATATCCTTCTTTGGAAACATCGGCAGTGTAAGGCGCTTCATAATATATTCCGCTTGAAGAATTCTGCATAAATCCTAATAAAGTGAATCTTGCTTTTCCATTTGAGTCAGTCAAATTAGAGTTAATATATGTGTCATTTCCGTAATAAACTGAAACATTTGCGCCATCCAGAGCTGTGCCATTTTGGCTTGTAACATTTGCGTCTAAATACCAACGCATATTAAGAGTTCCATTTACTCCAGCAGCCCAACTTACATTTATAGGATTATTATTAGACTTAGTAACATTTACAAAATTCCAAATTCCAATAGGACTTGCCCTTATAATAAAATCTGCAACTCCAGAGCTTGCATTAACTTTACTATCGTATATTGAAAAATTATTGCTGCTATCATAAATATCAATCGGATATGAATCCCCTGTCCCAAAAGTTAATATATTAAGATTATTCAAAACATTGCCTGTAGAGCCGGCCCTAAATCTAATCCCTACATTATCCGAACCATTAGTTGATATATTATTTGAATTAAAATAATTTGAATTTGAATTGCTTCTGACTTGCATTCCCATTGCGACATTCCCAGAACTGGAAATATTGTTAAATTCTATATCATTATAATTTCCCCCAGATAATAAATAAATCCCAACAGAACTTGAACCGGTTATATTAAGGTCATTATAAAATACTGTCGTGTTTACAGCTGTATTTAAATAAATTCCCCAACTAGCTCCAGACATATGAATAATTTTATTATAAGATATATTTTCATATCCAGCCCCAGAAATATCTATCGCATTTCCAGCTCCAGTTGTTACATTATTATAAATAATCTTATTATAATTGGCGCTTGAAAATAATCTTATGCATGCTGAAGCGCTAGTTGCATTAACATTATTATAGGAAATTGTATTATTATTTGCAGCGTTATAAAGATATAATGCATATTGCCCTGAACTGCCGCTATTAGCATAAAGATAATTGGCATTAACTGTTGAATTTGAAGTTCCCCTTAAATAAATCGCATAAGCAGAATTGCCTCTTGCTGTAATGTTATTATTTGAAATGTTCTGGTAATTGCTGTTGTATAAATACGCCCCATAGGTGTCTGTTTTGTAAGTATTGATTGTATTGTTATAAATTGTTCCATTATAAGAATTATAATAATAAATCCCGTAATTATCATCCCCAGAAGCAGAACCTTCAACAAAATTGCAATTCTTGACAGTTGTAAAATTATAACCTGTGTTATTTACACCATACCCTTTTGAACTGATTGAATAATTTACGATACGCCCTTGGCAGTCTAAAGTGACGTTGTTGGCTCCTATTTTAAAACATGTACCTAAAGAACTTGCATTTCCAGTTAATGTATAAATTGAATTGCTTATGTTAAGCGTAGTGCATAAAACATCTGCATTTACAGTCACTGTTCTTGTTTCAGAAACATAAACTGTTCCGTCAAAAGAATCATTTGCATAAACCCTGTAAGTGTAAGCTGCATTTCCAAGCCCTGAAACATTATAATACCAATTGCTTCCTGAGCTGTTGCTCATTGTATAATTTGTGCTTCCGCCGTTAATCCATTCCAGTTTTGCAGAGCTCGCATTTCCGTTTGTTAATGAAACATTTATGAATGCACTGGTAATATTTATCGTTGTTGTATTGTTTGGAGTCGGGCTGACAAATGTTATGTTTAATGGAGTTGTGTAATTCAGTTCTAAAATAGGCCATTTTGCTGAATCGCTATGGTCGCTGCTTGCAATATTGGCAGTTCCGCTTCCTGTGGTGTCTGATTTGACTAACATTCCGTAATTTGAATATGAGCCATTTACCCAATTCTGGATTAAATTAGTAATATTCCAGCTGGACCACCCAACAGCTGCAATTGTAGTAGTTGCCCATTTTACTGGGTCAAAGTCCCCTCCAGCAGTTGTCCATGAATTAGTTCCATCATATTTATTCCAAGTAACTCCTGATTCAGCCCATGAGCGATTTAATCTGTAAATGTCAGTTACAGGGTCTCCAGCGCTTTTTGCAGTCGTATAAAGTTTCAAGTTTGCAGCAGTTATTCTTGCATTTGATGGGATGCTTGAAAGATTGAATTCTATCAAAATCCTTCTTGTGTCAGAAAGAACATCCATGCCTATTGCATCGCCATAATTGCTGTTCGGAGCTCCGCTCGCAATATAAGTGTCTTTTCCTGTTGTGGCTCCTGGCTGCAAAGTCTCTCCAAACCCAGGATCTTCTGGAGTCAATTCAAATGTATATTCTTGCCCAGGCACTAATCCTGTTTTGAACAATTCCCATTTCCCAAAGCACTTCTGTTCTGTAAAATTCCAATCTTTGCATTTATACAATGCAGTTCCTTCTGCTGTTGATGTTACAGTTGCATTTGTGAAGTTCAATGCAGTAGGATCGATAGCATAAATCCTGATATAGCCTGATTCCTTGATTTTCTCTCCAGCTAATTCATCAACTTTTATAAGCTCAGAATTATTCTGGCTTATGTCTGCATCATTTACTAATATTGACTTGACAGGCCCTTCATCTAGATTTATCTCAATATCATATCTTCCTTCCTTGATATTAGCTTTTTTATTCTTTAAAATCCTAAATTCGCTTCTATCTTCTTTGTTAACAAATTTTATCTGCGCAGCAAAAGATTTTCCCTTCGCTCCTTTGATGTCTGAAGAAAAGGTTATATTCTCAGCTAACTTTTTCGATGCATTAAATTGCTTTAAGATAATCTCCTTATTTTTCTCTTTGCTAGAATTGTCTGTTAAAGTATTATTTTGTTCATCTATGCTTCCATTGCTGAAATTATATTCTAACACTAACTCTTGCACACTAATATTTTCACTAGTATTATCTAATGTATCAGTTATATTGTTTGTTTCATTCTCTAGCATTGTGCTGTTTTCTTCGCTTAAGTCATACTCCAATACAAATTCCTGCACACCTATCTCATATTCCCTTATTGTTACATGGGGGTTTGCATTGCTTCCAGAATTATTCAAATAGTCTGATGATCTGTTATCAAAGCCTAATGCAGAATATCCTGCTCCTAACAAAGATAAGGATACAACTATAAAAAATAAGATTGGCAATTTCTTTCTTAGGAAAAGAGAAAAGCGTATGCTAGTTAAAGCTCTTTTCAATTCTCTTTGTTTATTTGTGTCAATCATTTCTTTCTACCTTTGCCAAAAGCCTCTTCACTCCACCATATCCATGTTCCTTTTCCAGAGCCTATTGCCTTGCCTTTGATCAGCCCTTCACCGCGCAGATTGTTCAGTCTGTAAAGAATCATGATTCTTGTGACATTTCCTAGAACTAGTTCAATCTCTTTGGTTTCAAGAGGTTCTTCTGCACTTTTTAGAATCCTGACTATGTTTTCACTAATTTTATCACTATTTCTGCGCATTAGTATACAAAAAGGTATATGGGTTTATAAATTTATCTATTGATAGATATATCAATAAATATATAAATAGATATATAGATAAATTCATCGATAAATAAAAGTTCAGAAAACAGTCAAAAATTTATATAACCTATTCTTTATCATATCCATGAATATTATAGTCAGAAAACCGACAAAACAGGAGATAGAAGAAGCAAAAAAATGGCCAATCTGGGAAAAATCTCCTTCAGAGTTTCCTTATGAGTATGATGAAAACGAAACTTGCCTGATTCTAGAAGGAAAAGCAGAAGTCAAATCAGAAAATCAAGCAGTGACATTCCAGAAAGGAGATTTAGTCATTTTTCCAAAAGGCCTTGTTTGCGACTGGCATATAAAAGAAAAGATAAGAAAACATTACAAATTCAGCTGATTTTCAAGAAAACTTTATATAATCAGTCATATTTATCCTCTATATTAAAGGAGGTGTGCTCAATGCCAGAAAATACATTGGATTGGGTAGCAGTTGTTCTATCAGTTGTAGGTGCACTAAACTGGGGACTTGTAGGAATAGGATATCTATTAGGTGCAAATTTAAACCTAGTTAACCTAATCTTAGGAAGCATTCCAGTATTAGAAAACATAGTTTACCTATTAGTAGGACTATCTGGACTATATCTAGTATATCTGCTAGCTACAAAAAAAATGTAAGTTTTGTTTTCTTCTTTTTATTTTTTTACATTATTGCCTATCAAAAAGCCGATGCAATACAAACAGGCATTCTTCTTTTTATAGAAATGTCTTCAGTTTTGTTAAACAAAGATACAGTATTTTTATTATCTGTTATTCTTGTTCCAAATTTAATATGGTAATCTATATCCCTTAGTTTACAAAATTTAGCTACCAAATCTGCACAATTTTCATAAAATAATTTATTTTCTCTAAATTGTGAAATAAAAGAATTGTAGTTCAATTTACCAAAAATAATTTTATTAACAAAAGATACTTCATTAAGTAATTCTAACAGATTTTGCTGAATGATATTTGGCGTAGGGTATGGTTCTATGCTTACCCATGTCTTAAAACCTGCTTCATGAAGATTCTTCAAAGAGTTTATTCTTTCCATATAAGGCGCAGTATTCGGCTCAAATTTTTTCCTGAAATCTTTATTTAAAGAAACTAAGGTTATGCCATATTCATTTTTATGGCTGTACTTATTATAATCAGCTAATCTATTAGGATATTTCCCTTTTGTTAGAACAGTGCACCTAATATCCTCCCTATTTAATCTTTCAATTATTTTAAGGCTCATATCTTCAACTTCTTTTTGATGATACATAAAGGGATCAGTCATAAAGCAAAGTTGCACAAATTTTATCTGATTCTTATACTTTGGAATTTCCTGCTCAAGAAGTTCAAGAGAATTGCTAATCAACTTAGGTCTAATCCAATCATTATAATTACGAATCCTGCCAAATCTCTTTGCCATCAACATAGCATAGCAAGGAAAATTGCATCCATGAGAACATCCTTCTACATGGTTTAAACAGAAATCAGCATACTCAACACCGCTTTTATACAGAAGACTTTTCCTCTTTATTTTTTGCATAATCACCTTCTTTTTGATTATATTACAAAGACGGATTAATAAATTTTGTTATATTAACTATATTCATCTAGTATTGATTTTTGTTTCCCTTTAGCTTTTTCAAACATCATTTTCAAAGAAGAAGGATCTATTCTATCTAATTCTTTTACAAGGTTTGATGTCAAATTAGCAGCAGGATCTGAATAAGTAAATAACCAGATCCTATAAAGTTCGCTATTTTTAGAATTTTTAACACTTATTCCTTTTTCAGAATAATTAATAGGTCTATTCACTATTCCTGCAATTTCAGCAGCATATCTTTTACTAAACTCCTCATCTTCTATTTTAGTAATGTCTCTTACTTTAACTAATTCGATTAATGAAGGAGGTAAATATTTTTCCATTTCTTTACATTGACTAAGCCCTCTCTTAAGAGTATTTATCGGAAAAGTAAAAATAATATCTACATATCTAAGTTTTAAGAGGGTCTTCCAAGTTTTCCAATTAATATTAGTAAAAGTATACGGATCTATAAATGCAAGAACTGCAATTTTATGACCATTTGATTCTTTCTCTATCTCCAAAATTATTTCATTAATTTTTTCATTACAATCTCCTTCCAATATTTTTACATTTTCATCTATGACTAGATTCTCCCCATATTTTTTATTTAGAATTTCCAAAGTTTTCATTGCCCTCCTTCTCAGAGATTGACAAAAAGTGGGATTATAATCTACAAAAAACCATTTTTTAAAATGATAATTTATAGATTTACTTTTAATAGGAACTATTCCTCTCAAAAGCGAAAGTATAGAAGACCCTATAGAAGTTACCTTTTCTCCTGAAACTTTATTAGCGCCACAACCAGAAAATAAATCTATAAAATAACATGTATATCCCCTGCTTTGAAGAATAGTCAAATAAGGCTTAAGATAATACTCTAAAAGTATTAGTTTCTTAAAACTCCATATGTCAAACCCCTCTTCATTAAAGGTGTCTGAACTATTCATTATCTGAGTAGCTTCTTCTGAGAGTATATACTCTTTGATATATTGATGGACTTCTTTTTTAGCTTTAGTTTTATTTCCCATGCAAACTATGTAGTTTTTTAAGTTTATAAATATTATCTGCTCTTGTCCAGTGGCCAGTGCTAAATACCTTCTAAACACAGCTAAAAACCAAAAAATCCGCAATCTTTTTAAACACTTCATAAATCATTCCTTCTATAAGATTATAAAAATAACAATAAACTTAGGGGTGTAAATAAAATGGCTAAAAAATATGTATATTTCTTTGGCTCAGGCCAGACAGAAGGAAAAAAAGAGATGAAAGAGCTTCTTGGAGGAAAAGGAGCTAATCTTGCAGATATGGCTGAATTAGGTATTCCAGTTCCGCCAGGTTTTACTATATCAACTGAAGTCTGCGATTTATATTATAAAAACAACAGAACATATCCTAAAGAGATAATTGATGAAATCTACAAGAACTTGGAAAAACTTGAAAAGATAATGGGAAAAAAGCTGGGAGACCCTGTTGATCCATTATTAGTCTCAGTAAGGTCAGGAGCAGCAGCATCAATGCCAGGAATGATGGATACTATCCTTAACCTAGGATTAAATGACATCTCAGTCTTAGGATTAGCTAAAAAGACTAACAATGAAAGGTTTGCATGGGATGCTTACAGAAGATTTATCCAGATGTTCGGAAATGTTGTCATGGAAGTTGAGCATTCTCATTTTGAAGAAGTATTAGATGAAGTCAAAGAAACAAAAGGAGTTGAGTTTGATACAGAGCTTGATGCAAATGACCTGAAAAAAGTTGTTGATGGCTATAAAAAATTAATCAGGAAAGACAAAGGGACTGATTTCCCTCAAGAGCCAAAGAAACAATTACAGATGTCAATAGATGCAGTTTTCGGCTCATGGAATAATCCAAGAGCTATAACTTACAGAAGATTGAATGATATTAAAGGATTATTGGGAACAGCAGTCAATGTCCAGTCTATGGTCTTCGGAAATATGGGAGAGACTTCTGGAACAGGAGTTGCATTTACAAGAAATCCAAGCACAGGAGAGAAAAAGATTTACGGAGAATTCCTGATGAATGCGCAAGGAGAAGATGTTGTTGCAGGAATAAGGACTCCTCAGTCAATTGAAAAATTGGAAAAAGTTATGCCTCAGTGCTATAAGGAATTCATGGCAATAGCCAACAGGCTTGAAGGACATTACAAAGATATGCAGGACATGGAATTCACAATCCAAGAAGGAAAATTATTCTTCTTGCAGACAAGGAATGGAAAAAGGACAGCAGCAGCTGCAGTCAAGGTTGCAGTAGATATGGTGGCTGAAAACTTTATAACAAAAGAAGAAGCAATATTAAGAGTAGCTCCTTCTTCATTAGACCAATTATTGCATCCTCAGTTAGACCCTGTTGCAAGAAAAAAAGCAGAATTATTGGCAAAAGGTTTGCCAGCTTCGCCAGGAGCAGCTGTAGGAGAAGCTGTATTCACAGCTGAAAAAGCAAAAGATGAGGCAGAGAAAGGAAAGAAAGTTATTCTTGTAAGATTAGAGACATCTCCTGAAGATATTGAAGGGATGAATGCAGCAAAAGGAATTTTGACAGCAAGAGGAGGGATGACATCTCATGCAGCTGTTGTAGCAAGAGGCATGGGTAAATGCTGTGTCTCAGGCTGCGGAGATATCCAGGTTGATGAAAAAAATAGGCTGTTCAAAGTAAAAGATTTAGTCATAAAAGAAGGGGATTACATCACTTTAGACGGCTCATTAGGAGAAGTCTACAAAGGCCAGATTCCAGTAGTTGATCCAGAATTATCAGGAAACTTTGGAATATTGATGCAGTGGGCAGATTCTGTAAGAAAACTGAAAGTAAGGACAAATGCTGATATTCCAAGAGATGCGAAAGTTGCAGTGAAATTCGGAGCAGAAGGAATTGGATTATGCAGGACAGAGCATATGTTCTTTGAAGGAGACAGGATAAAAGCGATGAGAGAGATGATTTTAGCTAATGAATTAGAAGGAAGGAAAAAAGCATTGGCAAAACTATTGCCTTATCAAAAATCTGATTTCAAAGGATTATTCACAGAAATGGGTGCAAGGCCTGTGACAATAAGATTATTGGATCCTCCATTGCACGAATTCCTGCCTCAGGAAGAGAATGACATAAAGGAACTGTCAAAAGAGATGAATGTTTCTGTTGAAAGGCTGAAATCAAAGATTTCTGAGCTGCATGAATTCAACCCTATGCTAGGCCATAGAGGATGCAGATTAGGGATAACTTATCCAGAGATAACAGAGATGCAGGCTAGAGCAATATTTGAAGCAGCTGTTGAGACAAAAGCAGAGCCAGAAGTCATGGTTCCTTTGGTTGGAAATATAAAAGAATTGACTCATCAGAAAGAAATAATCATTAGAGTAGCAGATGAAGTGATGAAAAAGACAGGAAAGACTATAAAATATAAGATAGGGACAATGATTGAAGTTCCAAGAGGAGCTTTAGTTGCTGACCAATTGGCAAAAGAAGCAGAATTCTTCAGCTTTGGAACAAATGACTTGACTCAGATGGGATGCGGATTCTCAAGAGATGATGCAGCAAAATTCCTTAAGCAGTATGTTGAGCTTGGCATTTATGAAAAAGACCCTTTCCAGACACTTGACAGGGAAGGAGTTGGCCAATTGATACAGATTGCAGTTGAAAAAGGAAAAAAGACAAGGCCTGACATCAAATTAGGAATCTGCGGAGAGCATGGCGGAGACCCAAGTTCAATAGAATTCTGCCATATGGTTGGATTGAGCTATGTAAGCTGTTCTCCATACAGAGTTCCGATTGCAAGGCTGGCTGCGGCGCATGCTGCTTTGAAGCATAAATAACGAAAACTCGCTACCCTGAGCTATCTGAGGACTAAAATCAGTGGTATTACATTCCTCACTTTGAAAAGCGAGTTTTTGGGATTGAAAATTTCGCACTAAAGTGTAAGGTATTAGACCTGCAAAATTTTCAATAAGAATTTTTTTATTTTATTTTTGTACTACTTCTTGATGGTTAAATAAAGAAAGGTTTAAATAGTTCTGTTCATTAATACTGTATCGAAGAGGGTTAGGAGGAAAAATGGCTCTTGAGAATATAGTTAATTCTTTTAAGAAATCTTTGATAGTCGGAGCATTGGCATTTTCAGCTTTTGTAGGAGGTGCCATAGCGCAAGAGGCTCCCCAGACACCTCCTCCAAAAAAAGAACCTGTGATTGAGAGATGTGAAGGAGGCGGTTATGGTCCTTTTGGGGATAACGAAAACCCTGATAAGGGTGTTTATCCGACATTAGATGAATTGAAAAGAGACATAAATTTTCTACCTAAAGTTACTAAAAGAATAAGGACATATGGAGTTAATGACATTCTTTTTGAGATTGCTGGCTTATGCAATAAAAACAAGTTAGAGTGCTATATCGGCGCATGGATATCTAAAGAACATATCGAAAATGAAAAAGAGATAAGACGTTTACTCAAAATACCTGACTTAAAATTAGAGTATGTAAAGGGCCTGGTTGTAGGCAATGAGGTATTGTGCAGAGGAGATATGAGTGTAAAGGACTATTCTACCCTTGTAAAAAAAGTGAATGATGCTACCGATATTCCGGTTGGCATTGCAGAAACATGGAATATGTTATTAGAGAATAAGGCTATTGCAGAAAATGCTGATTTTATTATGGTACATATTCATCCATACTGGGAGGGCATTTCTGTAGAGGATGCTGCAAATGAGGTTATTAAAAGGTACGAGCAGATTAAAAAGGAATTTCCAGGAAAACTTGTAATGATTGGTGAAACAGGCTGGCCTAGCGCTGGAGAACCGTTTGACAAGGCTGTCCCAAGCGAATTAAACCAAAAAAAGTTTTTTGAAGATTTTACTAGATTAGCAAAAGAAAAAGATATCCCTTACTTTTATTTTGAAGTGTTTGATGAATTATGGAAGGGTATAGTGAGGGGAGATAAAGATGAAGAAGCTAAAAGGAAAGTAGGATCTCATTGGGGAATATTTTATTCAGATGGCTCATTAAAACCTTTATTTAAGGATATTTTTAAAAAAGAAGTCTGGGAAGGGATAAAAAGGCCTAAAAGAAAGGTTAGTAAAGTAGATTTAACTGCTCCATTTTCTGTTTATGCAGACGGTTCTTCTGAAGATAATCATTTTCAACCATCAGGGTATATGGGTGATTGGAGAGACATTTCTGTTGATAGGGATCATAGGGCTAATCCCCACTCAGGAGAAAGCTGCACTAAAATAGTCTATACTCCTAACAAGTTATATACTCCTGGAGGTATACAAGGATGGGCTGGTATTTATTGGCAATTTCCAGTTAACAATTGGGGTGAATATCCTGGTTATGGAATTAAAGGCGCGTCTAAATTAACATTCTGGGCAAGAGGCGAAGATGGCGGAGAATACGCTCAATTCAAGGTAGGAGGTATTAACGCAGGGAGAAGAAATGAAGAAAGACCATATGAAGATTCTCTTGGTCCTGTTGAAACATTATGGATGCCTTTAACAAAAGAATGGAAACAGTATGAAATTGATTTGTCAAGAGAAAGTTTAGAAAATGTCAGCGGAGGCTTTTGCTGGGTAACAAATATAGATCATAGCCACATGGGATGCACTATTTATCTTGATGATATAAAATTTGAGAAGTGAGATTATTTTATTTTTCTGATTGTTGTTGGACCAACTAGCATATCTTTAGTGAAGTATTCGCCTACTCTGAAATAAGGATCTCTTAGTCCATTTTGGATAGTAACCAAATAACATCCGTCTCTATCTATGTCCACTGTGCATTTTATAGAATCACTCTCAGGATCAGCCGGAATGTTAAAAAATTTTCCTCCTTCTGTGTATGCAGTATCCAAAACCCTTACCTCTCTGCGAAAAGGAGAATTATCTCCTACAGTGATTATCAAATCCTCTGGTTTGTCTATGTCTTCTCCTGCTTTTTTACTGTCAATTGGATAATTACCATAGAACCATCTGTGCACAATAGCCTTTGTTTCAAATTCATATGTCCCTTTTTCAAGAAATACAGGAACTCCGAATATATAATTTCTGTTTTTTGCTAATCTAAAATTGTCTCCTTTCCCATCACAATAATATGGCTTTTCTCTTTCTTCTGCTATAAATTTAAACATTGTCTGAATATAATCATCTGAATCAATTGTGGCGCTTTTCTCTCCCCTAGGAATTCTTACAGCATCTTCTATGCTAGCGCTTCTTTGTAATGATTTTCTCAGCATGCTGAGTTGCCAGTTTGTTAAGCAGCATTCTTTGAAAAGGTTCCATTCGTTAGCGCTCATTAATTCAAATACTTCTCTCACCTGCGTTCTTGGGTTTTCATGCAAGCCCATGCTGTTGTAAATAGCCCAATGATCTTTTAAAGGAGGAAGGATATATGACCCTACAAATATTCCAAGTGCAAGCAACCCCGCATATTTAAATCGTCTTAATCTTTTTCTCCAATGCTCTCTTTCCAGGCTATCCAGCTCAGATTTAACTTCGCCTGCATTTTGGTACCTCCTGCCCGGATTTGGGTCAATACACCTCATTGTGATGTCTACAATCTCTTTTGAATCCCTCATTTTTTTTAGCGCATTCCTGAGATCATCTCTGATTTTGCGATGAACATCCTCTTTTCTCATATTAGCCAATAGAAGTTTTACTGCTTCTTTATTGCCACTATCATCTACAATCTTGTCTAATCCCTGAGAGAAAGGGTATTTTCTAATCAACATTCTATAAAATATGACTCCTGCGCTATAAACATCCCCTGATTCTGTAAACTGTTTATTATCTCCGATGACTTCAGGAGGTTTTGTTTCCAATGTACCCCATTTTGAAGTTCGGGGTTTGTCAAAATATCTGGAAGTACCAAAATCAAACAGCCTTACAGAATAACGCTTGTCTTCCTTAATTTTATCCCCAAGGTCAACAAGTCCAATATTGTTTTCCTTTAAATCCCTGTGTGGAAAAGATAGGTGCAAATGTGAAAGTCCATCAATAATCTCTTTAAATAATCGTACTGCTTCATCTGCTTTTAAGGTTTTAGTTTTAGTTTCCCTAAGTCTGTCTTCTAACGTGCATTTAAACCAGTCCTCACTATAATATATATTCTGTCCATCTTGAATATGATGTAATATAGGTAATATGTGTTCATGATTTAATCTTGACCTCAAGCGTATAGCGGGTTTTACTTCTCGCTCAATTATACCTGCTAAATCACTTACATTAGTTAGAATACCATCTTTTTCCAACTGAGAGAGATTTCTTGGGATAATTTCTACTTTTTTTATCGCAAGTTCTTCTGAATCAGTTTTAACATAAAAAACCTTATTAAATCCCCCATGTGCACACGGTTCTATTTTTACAGAAGCATCATAATCAAAAAGTTCTCTAATTTTACTTATATCTGGATCTTCTAGAGGTTGGTCTACCATAGTAAAATAACAAGTAAAGAATCTATTTAAACTTTTTGCTTTTTATCAGTAGTAACATAATTAACAGCAGTTATGCTTCCAAGAATGTCATGGACCCTCTGTATAATGCCCTTTAAAGCCCATTCCACATGGGTTTGTTTTATATCGTTGCTAAGGAAAATGTCGCATTTCTGCTGGAGCTTATCAACCCCTTCTATACTGAAATTAAAGAAAAGGTGCCTTAAGTTGTCCACTATCTCAGCGCAATCAACTACCCTTTTTTTCTGCTGTTCATTCAACTTAAGCGAATTATTTTTCTTACATAAATCCCTGATATAATCTCCCATGCATTCCAGATTCCAAACTAAGACATAAAGATAGACAGAATTTTTAGGAAGATATTTATTGATATATCTTTCTGCATGGTTTGTCAGCCTATCAAGAGTGAGCTCAAGAACAAGGATTTCTTGTATATTGCTTCCTTCTTTTTCAGAATAGTCTTTCAGGTTTGATACTATAGAATGAAGCACAAGAAACATTCGGTTTATCACTTTATCGACGGAAAGTTCGCTTGATTCTGACAGAGATTTTATGACACATCTTGTAGGCCTTTGCTCTATTATCTCATACCCCGAAAGCACGTTTATTGTCTCATGGATTGCTTTTATCTGAGAAGGATCCGAATAAAGGGTTATAACCTCATCATAGCCTGAATGATGGAATACGGGCAGTATTCTTTTTATCATCCTTGGCGAACAGTCCTTGAAATCAATTGTGATTGACTTTGATAAGATATGCTCTTTGTCTAGTCTTATCACCAGCCTAGAATCAGATTCATCAATCTCAATCTCGTCTCCTGCATTTATTCCGAGCTTTTCAGTCCATTTCTTAGGCAGCGTAATAGTCAAAGTCCCGTTTCCCTGCTTTATTACCTTGCGTTTCATACAGCTATGAAAGCATTAGAACTATTTAAAACTTTCTAAAATGATATATCAATATATCAATTATATCACATAGATATATATGTTAAATTAACATACATTATTGTAAGTTTAACGGATTTTTGGGTGTGTTATGCAAAAGAAAAAAATACTCTTAATAGGACCTTATAAGAACTCTGGACTTAGGGTAGGCCAATATCTTTCTCCGCCTTTGGGAATTTATAGGATTAAATCATATATTGAAAAAAAGGCTAGTCATCAGGTAGATATAATTGACCTTGACTTAGAAGGAAAAGATTATTTCATTAACAAATTAAAAAACAACAAATATGATATTATAGGATTCAGCATTTTGCAACCAACATTAAAAAATGATATAGCTTTGGTTTATGAAGCAAAAAAACTTTCTCCAGATTCCTTGATTATTGCAGGAGGCCAGGGAGCTGTTTTTAACCATAAACTCCTTCTTAATCAAACCCCAACCAATGTTATAGTAAAAGGATTTGGAGAATTTGCATTATTAGAGATAATCAATAATCCTGGCCAACTGCAAAAAATCAAAGGTTTATATATTAAAGAAAACAGCAAAATAATTGATACAGGAATAGTAGAACCTTACACTTACGAACAACTTAGAGAGATTTCTTTATCTTTTGATTTCAACAAAGTTCCTTACGAAGAATATTGGAATTTTATGGAAAAAGTTTATACAAAAAAACATCTGGAAATAATGAAAAACGAGGATTTTCTTTATACAATAAGGCTTATGACTTCAACCCATTGTCCAAGGAAATGTTCTTTCTGTTCTTCTACAAATTTCTTGGATAACGCCTGCAAAAACCAGCAAAGGATTGCGTTAAGCGGAGAGGATGTCTATTCAATGGTAAAAAGGGCATTAATCTCGCATCCTAAGTGTAAAGCAATCTATTTTAATGACGATGACTTCTTGTTTGATAAAAAAAGGATAAAAGAATTATGCTTTCTTCTGAAGAATATTAAAGACATTTCATATTTCTGCCTTTCAAGAGTCGACAATATTGACAAAGATTTGCTTAGATTAATGAAAAAAACCGGATTCAAATTCATTATTTATGGTGTTGAATCCTTTTCAGATAAGATATTAAAAGATATGTGCAAAAATCTTACTATCAATAATCGATTATCAAAACAGGTTATTAAAGATACAATCGACATAGGGCTGACTCCATTGATGAATCTTATTCTTTTCTACCCGACAGCTTCAATCGGAGATATAATCACTACAATTGAAAATGCCATCGAATTAGTAGAATATGATGCCCGGCTTACAGTATATCCGTATATCGAAGCCTATCCTGGCTCAAATATTCTAAAACAAGAAAATCTTGATTTTACCTATGAAAAATTCAATGTACGCAAAAAAAGATTTATTCTCCCTAATCTCATCCTTCCACGTTCAAAAAAGATTAGATTAGTAGCAGAAGAGTCAATTAAGATAAGAGAAGGGTTGCTGAATAATATCCTTAAAGAACGAAAATGGACAGGCGTTGTTCCACATCCTTTGCAGGGATTAACTTTGTTTTTAGCAGTATACAAGATTCTTAACTTAAGGACTGCTCGAATTGAAAGTCTGATTAATCGCATTCTTGCAAAAGAAGAGCAAGAACAAAGAATAGCTGTGTCTCAAGATATAATAAGATATGAGGTGTGCATAGGATGAAGATACCAGAAGGATTCAAAACAATAGAAGAGTACAAATTCCCTAATATAGTGAATGTATGTGTTTTAAGAGGAAGCTGCCCTTGTGAATGCACGCATTGCCCGATAGGCTCAATACCAAAAGATAAGCGAGTAAAGAAATTTGGAAATAATTTCATGAGTCTAGAGACATTCAAGAATATTGCTGATGAAATCTCAAGATTCAGGCATTCTTCATTAAGAATGCATTCTGTCGGAGAGCCTCTGCTATGGAAATACCTAGAACAAGCATTAGACTATGCCAGCAAAAAAAGAATAAAAACATGGATATTTACTTCTTTGGTCACTCATGATAAAAGTCTTATCGAATCCATAGCAAAAAACTGCTCAATCGTAGAGATATCAGTTAACAGCATAGACAGAAAAGATTATAAAAAAACAAAAGGAATTGAAAACTTTGACCTAGTATCTAAAAACATAAAATATCTTTCTGAATTTATAAAAAAGAACAGGCTAAAAACAAGATTAATTGCCAGCAGAGTAGAAAGCCTCAATAAAAGATACGACAAAAGATTTGTCAAATTCTGGAAAAATTCAAATCAAGTAACTGATTCTTTCATAAGAAGCTATCATAGCTATAACAGCACAATCAAGGACAGAACAAGAAAAGAAATCAGAAAACCTGTTCCATGTCATGTTCATTGGGCAAGATTTAACATCAATTCTGATGGGGATGTAGCTGTCTGCTTTAATGAGCTCTTCAAAGGGACCAAGCCAACTAAAGATCTTATTTTTGGGAATGTAAACAAAAAATCGATACAAGAGATATGGCATTGCAGAAAACTGCAACAGATAAGAAAAGCGCAGTTAACAGGAGATTACAGCAAGATAAAGTTCAATCTTTGCTGCATAACTTGCAAATATTGCCAGCCATTGGACACCAAAAGACAGACAAGTGAATATCAGCTTAAACAATTAGGTGATGAATAGATGCAATATAAGATAAGAGAAGAAAAACAAGGAGCAATGTTGTTTGACCAGGATAAAGGCCATGTGGTTAAATTAACAGAAGAAGATTATCTAGATATCTTAAAAGGAAAATCAGGAAGATTCAATTATCTATTTGACAACAATAAGCCTTTATTCAGATTATATAAATCAGGGATATCAAGAAAGCAACTGCCTTCTGACTGCTTGTCAGCCCCATCAAAAGTTTATTTTGAGATAACTAGAAAATGCAACCTAAACTGCAAATACTGCTATAATAAAAGCAACAAGACATTCTCCAATGAATTAAACAAAGAGCAGATATTCTCATTGCTTAATGAATTAGCAGGATTAGGGACATTTGAAATAAGATTTACAGGAGGAGAGCCGACAACACATCCAGATTTCTTTGAGATAGTCAAACATGCAAAAAAACTTGATTTTTTTATCTCCTTAGGAACAAATGGCATCTGGGATAAAGAAACATTGGAAAAAATAAAAATGTCTGGAATAAAGGTAATTGTCATAAGCCTTGATGGCCCAGAAGATTATAATGATTCCCTAAGGGGAAAAGGGACTTTTAAAAAGATAGTTTCAACAATCAAAAGCCTAAGAAAAGACAAAAACTTGATTCTAAAACTGAACACAGTTCTCTGCAAAAACAACAAGAAACACATTGGATATGTGATTGGGCTTGCAGATTCTTTAGGGATAGATGTTGTCAATTTTGCTACATTAAAGCTGAATGGTAGGGCTTATGAAGACAAAAACAAAGCGCTGACTCCTAAAGACATGTTTGTGGCAGTATCCAATATCACAGAGCTGAGAAAAAGACACAAAACAGAGATTAGGACATATCTAGATATCATACAGCCCCTCAATAATTACACCAGCTCATTGATAAACAAAAAAAGCTGCGCAGCAGGAATTGAGGTTGCAGCTGTTTCTCCTTTTGGAGAGGTTTATGGATGTGTTGTTTCTCCTGCTAATGACTCAAACTCAAAAGATAAGCAGATGTTTATAGCAGGAAATATCTCAAAAAACAAATTTATTGACGTATGGCTAGATTCTTCAAAATGGCAGGTTTATCGTAATCTTAAAAAAATAAAAAGCAAGAAATGCCTTAACTGTAGATTCTACACAAAGACATGTTTTGGAAACTGTGCTATTGAGTCTTACTTGCATAATGGAAAATTAAATTCTGAAAATCCATACTGTTTTGTGGATTGTCTGAAGGTGTAAAAATGGGGATTGAACAGGCTTTAGCTCAATTATGGGAAATAAAGTATGAAAGATTATGGCAAGAGCATGCTGAAGTAACTAAAAGAGAGTTTCCAATGTGGAGTTCTGAAAATCATCCTATGGTGATGGTGCATAACACCCTTAGGGATTACTATGAATCTGTCAAAAAAAAGCAGGCCCAAGAAAGAGAAAAATCAGGGCAAAAATCCTGCCCATTGGATGAAGAAAGATCAACAAAAGACAGCATCAAGTATGGAAACCTGTTATTCAGGATGAATGGCAATCCGACATTAGAGTATCATCTGTTCGCTCAAACTGCTGAACATAGGGAGCATCCAACTCAGGAAGATCATCTGACAATCATGGATTTTGTTGATGAGACAGATTATGCAGTATTCCTAAATTTGCGCGGCTCAGGAGCAGGAATTCCAGACCATTTGCATTATCAGGGCCATAAAAGAGTAAACTTCCCTTTCCTGCTCAAGTTGGGAATCGGTAGCCTGAGATACAATCGCCAATTTGAAATCTGGAGCCATGATATAATCAATTATACATTAGAGCTAAAGTATACTGCAGAAAGAGGCAAAGAAGCTGTCAGTGAGTATATTGCAAAGCTTGATGAGATTATCAGAGCAGAAGGCTTATCTTATAATTTGCTTTTTGATAAAAATCGTGTTTATTTGTTTCCGAGAACAATGGAGATAGCTGAAAATATTCATGATGGACTTAGAGAAGCGGGCATGGATAAATGGCAGATAGCTGGCCAGGAGATGGGCTATCTATTCACAGCAAAATACAAGCAGATTCTTGAAAAAATGACAGCCAAAGCATTGGCAAATGCATTAAGAGATGTAACTTTATCTGATCCAGAAGAACGACAACAATTTGAAAAATTAGTTTTAGGTGTATTATAATGGCAAAAAGAATATATGAAGAATATTTCGGAGCAGAATCAGTTGATACTGAAAACAAAGCTGCAAATACTATTCTAAATAGATGGCAGTACAGAGTATTGCAAATATTAACATCCAGCAATCCTTCTGAAATAACTCCAGATTCCCTGGAAGGCAAACTGCTGTCTGAGAATTACAAACCTATTGCAGATGAGGATCAAGGAGCAGCAAATATGAATGCTTCAAAACCTTCTCAAGAAGATATTGAAAAATTCATTGGAAATATGAAACAAAAAGGATTTGTTGATGAAAACAACGGGCCCAATTTTGATGAAAGATTTAACATACGCCAACCAATCAAATTTCCAAAGTTAAGCGGGCCAAGGGGTGGGTTCTTGGAATTGACGAAAGCATGCAATTTAGATTGCATTACATGCTATAATGAGTTTACAAGAGCACAATCTAGAAAAATGCTTCCGCCAGATAAACAGAGAGAAGTATTAGACCAATTTGCTTCATTTGGGGCTTCATGGATAGCGCTTACAGGAGGAGAGACAACTCTTGCGCCAGTATGGTTTGAACTGGCAAAACATGCAAAAGATAAAGGCATGGCTGTAAGAGTTTACACCTGCGGGATTTATCCAGAAAGAGAAGAAACACTTAAACAGTTGATAGAATTGAATCCAGCTGAAATCAGGCTGACATATGCAGGCATGCATGCAACAAATGACATGGCAAGGCCAAGGAAAAAATCAAAAAAAGGGACATTTGATGAAATAACCCATACTGTAGAAGAGCTTGTCAAAGATGGACAGCCAGTAAAACTAAATTATATACTAGCCCATGAGAATTTAGTAGAAGTTGAATCTTTCATAAGATTTGTTTACAGGCTATCCCAAAAATATTCAAAACCAATACCTATAAACATTGGACCACTTAGAATATATGGCAAAGCCTCTATGCCTAATAGATTTACGGCTCCAACAGCAGAAGATTTTATGTATGTGAATAACTTGATTAGAGGATATAGAAATATGTGTAGCATGGAAATTTCTGTTGTGTTTGACTGCGCAGAAAAATTAGATGAGGTGATATTACAGGAAAAAAGAGCAAAAATGAGCAATACTCCATGGCCTTATCTTCACCAAGGATGCAGCTTTGGAAGAAATGCTATTAACATCGCTTATGATGGAACAGTAAATATCTGCGGCATAATGGGGGATAAACTTACAGACAATGTTATTTCAATAATAAATGAAGAACCAGAATTTTATCAACAATTTGAAATAACTCCTGAAAGTCTAAAGTCAAATGAATTTACAAGTGTTAGACAACTCAGCATAGAAGATATATGGTATAAGTCTCCATTATTGTCATTTTTCCAATTTTTCTATAGAAAAGAGCAGTGCGAGCCGTGTGATAAATATAGGGTGCAGTGCATGGGCATCTGTCCTGGAATGGCTCTTGCAGATTCAGGTGATTTGAGAATAGGGGATAAAGGATGTTTCAAGCATTTGCTGGGTGAATCAAAATGCAGGACTGTATTGGAATAATAATAGAAAATGACAAAGGAGAATTGCTTTTGCAGTTAAGAGATGATGATGCAAGAGAATTTCCAAATCAGTGGGTTTGTTTAGGAGGAGCCATGGATTCTAGAGAAAAGCCAGAGGATGCTGTCAGACGTGAGATAAAAGAAGAGATTGGATTGGATATAGGCGATTTTGAATATTTCAGAAATTTTAATTATAATAATAGATTTAACCAATTCTTTTTTTACAAAAAGATGAACGTTGAACCTAGAAAAATCAAATTGAATGAAGGAAAAGAGATAAGGTTCTTTTCTAAAAGGGAGATAAAACAATTGGATATAGGATTTAATATCCGAGATGTGCTTAACGAGTTCATAAGCAAGAGGGAGAAGAATGGATGAAAAATTGATGGACAGAATAATAAAACTATGCAAAGCAAATTATCCTGTCCATAATTGGGAAGGGCATTTGATGCCTGTTGTGGATATATCCCTAAGATTATGCGAAGAGCATAAAGCAGATAGAGGAATAATTGAACCTGCTGCTTATTTGCATGATATTGGAAGAGTAAAGGTATTTGATTATCTGAAGATTATAGGGATAGGGCATGAGGTAAGCGGATACCATTACTCATTATTTAAGCTGTGGCAATACGGCTGCATGGATGAAACAAGAGAGAGGATAGCAAGATGCGTTCTTGAGCATTGCGGGACTGGATTGTCAAAGTATAGCCCAACATCCCTAGAAGCAGAAATCGTGATGAATGCAGATGCCATAGCGAGCTTTGACCAATACCTTTACTTGGTAGCTATTTTTTATGCATCGCATGGAAGAGACCTTAAAAAAACAAAAGAATGGGTTTTAGGAAAACTCAAGAGAGACTGGGAGACAAAATTAACTCTTTCAGGAGTTAAAGAAGAGATTGAGCCTGGTTATAAAAGAATTAAAAACGAGTTGACAAATATACCGAAAAATAATTGGATGTATGGGGGTTCAGATGGCGTTGCAAAGTTACAGGAATCCTTTCATCAACAACCTATAGGGGGTAAAGGTAAATGAAACAGTCTGAAACCGAGATAATAAGATACCTAAGAAGCGGAAAAAGAGTAAACATTTCTGAGATTGCAAGAGAGCTTAAGCTTCCGATATCGACTGTAAGCGACAGGATAAAGAAAGCTGAGGCAAAATATATCATAAAACGCTCATCTCTGCTGGATTACAATAAGATAGGCTATTCTGCAAATGCTATGCTTGCAGTAAAGGTTAATTCAAATCAAAAATCTGCATTTTTAGATTTTTTAAAAAGCCAGGACTGCATAAATTCAATTTATCATATAAACTCAGGATTTAGTTTTTTGCTTGAGCTTGTATGCAAAGACCATCTTGAGTTAGTTAACTGGATTGAGGATATTAAATCAAAGTTTTCTTTAAAATTACATTCATTTCAGATATTAAAAGTTGAAGAAAAAGAGAGGTTTGTACCTTGTTAAGGATTAGATAATAATGTATTAAATAATAAAATTCAATCGGAGGCGAATCCATATGTCAAAAAACAAAAAAGCCTTATTGATTATATTAGTTTTATTTTTTTCAATATTTATATATGAAGATAAAACATATTCTGTTTCAGAAAATAACAATGCTGTTAACGAGATTAGCTCAACAGATAAAATTGAGGTAAGCTCAATTCAAAAACCAGTAAGCACAGGGAATATAAAAGTTATTGGAAGAAAGCTTTTTGTCAACAACAAAGAATTCAAGGTAAAAAGTGTAGGTTATCAGCCTGTTCCTATTGGTCAAAGCGCAGAATGGGGTTATGATGTGACAGTCCATCCAGAATTGTGGCAGAGAGACTTTCCTCTTTTAAGGCTAATGAATGTAAACACAATAAGGACATGGGGAAAAGTCAATAGTGTTGCATTCTTGGATGCTGCATGGAACAACGGGAATAATCCGATAAGAGTCATAATGGGCTATTGGATGGGCCCTGAAAAAGATTATCAGAATGCAGCAGTAAGGCAGTCAATATTAACTGATTTTAATGCTTATGTAAACAC
>Ga0315289_10000184_pt1 | contig 99254 bp, 81 predicted proteins | sample YL17G11_40_MG_FD_203452 | JGI IMG/M metagenome (GOLD analysis project Ga0315289, IMG submission 203452) | Sediment microbial communities from Yellowstone Lake, YNP, Wyoming, USA - YL17G11_40 | ecosystem: Environmental > Aquatic > Freshwater > Lake > Sediment | place: USA: Wyoming | collected... | reverse complement strand
GGTCTGACATCCATTGAGTAGTCCACTCGGCTTTTACGTAATATTTGCCGCCCGATGTGTATACTGTGCCGCTCTTTGTCGTCACATAATCCGATCCCAATATGCCGTCATCTTCACGTAGCTCAAACGTGAAACTTGTTCCGACATCGAAACCTTCCACCTCCGCACACATTGTAGCCGTGGCACCCTCGGTCACGTTCTTCGGGTCCCACCAATAGGCTGAGACTATACGCTTATATGTTGCACTGACTGGCAGTGTGCTGTCTCGTACGATAGTTACACTCTTGCTCGCAGGCGCCGTCCAATCACTAATCGACTTGAACTCGACAGTATACGGGCCTATCGGTATGCCGGAGAGAATGACTCCGCTGTTCTTCCACCCCGTATCCGGTCCACTAGTGAGTTTCCATTGTGCTCCAGCGGTAACTGCGTTTGCAGGAGAGAGTGATACCTGGATACTGCCAAGAGCCTGCGCTACATGCAGCTCAGCAGCGTCAGTTTTATCAGATGTTTTTGAAATACTACCGTTGGAGACTGTAAAAAAGAATTCTGGATCTCCGGATTGGTCTGACATCCATTGAGTAGTCCACTCGGCTTTTACGTAATATTTGCCGCCCGATGTGTATACTGTGCCGCTCTTTGTCGTCACATAATCCGATCCCAATATGCCGTCATCTTCACGTAGCTCAAAACTAAATGTAGTTCCTACTGCAAAACCATCCACTTCAGCACACATGGTAGCCACCGCCCCTTCTGTTACGGAAAGCGGGGCCCACCAATAAGCTGACACGATACGCCTATAATTGCCTGTAGCCTGCGTCGTACTGTTTTTTACTATACTAACACTCTGATTATCCGGTTTCGTCCAATCCGTCAAAGACTTATACTCAACTGTGTAAGAGCCTACCGGAATATTAGATAAGGTTACGCCACTGTTTTTCCAATTCGTATCTGGTCCGCTCGTCAATCGCCATTGAGCGCCAGCAGTAACAGCATTGCTTGGTGTAATTGTCACCTGAATACCGCCAAACTGCTGAATGTAAGTTCCTGTTCTTTCCGTAACAGTGTCAGAAGATACAGGTACGCTTTGGTCTGAAGATTTATCCCAACCAGAGATCGTACTAAACGTCATCGTGTAATTTCCAACTGGAACGCTGTTTATTGTTGTTCCACTATTCTTCCATCCAGTATCAGGCCCACTTGTCAATCTCCACTGTGCGCCAGCTGTTCTAGCTCCGCTGGGTTCAATATATCCTCTAACGCTTCCCGGCCGCTGTGTGTAATTGCCGGTCTTCGTGCTTGTACTGTTTGCGGAGACTGAAACCGATTGATCGGCTGGTTTATCCCATCCGGAAATCGCACTGTATGTAACAGTATAATTGCCTGTAGGAACGTTACTTATTGTCGTTCCGCTATTCTTCCATCCAGTATCAGGCCCACTTGTTAGTCGCCATTGAGCTCCAGCAGATCTCGCTCCGCTTGGTTCGATAAAGACTTGTACGCTTCCATATCCTCTTGCGACATGTAATTCTGAAGCATCGTCCTTTGTAGAAGTTTTGGATATGCCCCCACTGGATACAATAAAGAAAAATTCCGGATCTCCCGATTGATCCGACATCCATTGAGTAGTCCACTCGGCTTTTACATAATATTTGCCGCCCGACGTGTACACTGTGCCGCTCTTTGTTGCCACATAATCTGATCCCAATATACCGTCATCTTCACGTAGCTCAAAACTGAATGTAGTTCCCACTGCAAAGCCTGAAACTTCAGCACACATAGTAGCCGTGGCACCTTCTGTTACATAATGTGGATCCCACCAGTAAGCAGATATAATCGAGCTTGCAACCGCAGGGGTATTTAGCAAACAAGAGGTAGTAGCAATCAAAAATAAAACCCAACCATATGACCCCGAGAACGGCGTGTATCGTTTTTGGCTAACCATTTTCTTTGCCTCGCAAAATTAAAATAAACAATTTATCTCCGACACATATTTCATTAAATCTATAAGCGCGTTTAATTTTTGTGATTGGTATAATTTCTTTGCGATAAGCCTCTCCTTGGTATTCGTTTTCCCCGACAAACGCTCACACATTTATCCTCTTATCCTCTATATTTTGTGTGCTTTGTTTATACTTTATAGGACGTTCTTTGTCAAACATGATTCTCGATTTCTATTGTCTATTGTGTTCCGCTCCAGTTTTCTCCCTATTTTCAACTCCAAAGAACAACTCTTCCGCCGAAAAACCTTCTTTTTTTCTAAAAAACTGGTTTTTATATATTCACATAACCGTGTTTTGGTTAGGTAGAAATCTCTGAAAACTTTCTCAAATCCATAAATAATCCCAAACCCAACTTCTGTATATATCTCCTTTCATTCTTGTGTCACCAACATCTTTCAATCTGTCCTTCCACTATCCAATACGCAAACAAATATGTAATCCTGCGCTAATGCAGGAAAAAAATTTGGTTCTTTGATTGTAACCCTCAGCGAGGCATTGGAATGCCATGCTGATGGTTTTGATAGACCACTTTTTAGTTGGAATAAAGTGTCAGAGAGCTTGTTTGTGGAGAGCACACACGGTATAATATTGGATATGGTTTCGCAATAGATTGGAGGACACCGAGGATGCCAAACAGAACTTGATCGAGGAAGTGGAGTTTTGAGCAAAAATGGGAAATCGGTACAAAGACACTACGATGGGTGGGGCGAAAGGAGCGTTTCAAAAAACCCTGTGGTCCGACATTGAAGATGCCAAAACGCTTAATGAGACCCGCCGCAGAGCAATTATTGATAAACTTATAAAAATGTATTGGAAGCCTGTTTATTGTTACCTAAGACGAAAAGGATACGCCAATGAACCTGCTAAAGACCTAACCCAGGGATTTTTCCACGAAATTGTTTTAGGACACAAATTGATTCAACAAGCGGACGAAACCAAGGGGAAATTCCGCACTTTCTTGCTAACAGCACTTGAGCGATATGTAGTCAGTGTCCACCGTAAAGAAAGTGCGAAAAAACGCATGCCCTCAGAGGGAATAATAGAAATAGAAGCTGTAGACTTTCCAGATTTCCTTGGAGCGCGTTCAAAGGTAAATCCAGAATGCGCCTTTTCCTATGCTTTGGTAGCCGACCTGCTGGATCAAGTCTTGGAAAGAGTTAAGGATGAGTGCTACAATACCGGAAAAGCGACCCACTGGGAGGTGTTTTCTGCAAAGATCTTGGATCCAATCTTTGATAATGTTTCGTCTCCACCATTGGCAGTAATTTGCACTAAATATCGCGTGGAAAATGAAGTCAAAGCATCTAATATGATTGTGACTGTCAAGCGCAGATTTCGATTGGTTTTGAAAAACCGTCTAAGACAGTTCGTTAGCTCAGATTCACAGGTCGATGAAGAATTTAGCGATTTGGTTAAAATTCTTTCAGGTTTCGACGCAGGATAACGAAGAATTTTGCGTATCAATTAAAAGGATATTAGAGATTTTTACGAATAGGATGTCTGGATAGCCAGGCATTATGTATTTGGCATAGTTATGCCAGGATACATAGTGTGTGACTGTTCATATTTATTGTGTTTATCTTAAAGGATGCTCAATGAAGAAAGAATCTACTTCTTTCGGGCTTGCCCCAAAGAAGCTTGCTAAACTTCTAGGTATTGGCTCAGATATACCTGAAACCGCGATCGAGGTTGACCAGAAGCAGAAAAAAGCCGAATTATTACATGATAGACTTGCTGAAAACTTGCCGACCGATCCTGCTTTAGTAAAATCTACGCCTGTTATTCGAGAGCATGAAAGTCAGACATTGGAGCAGCTCGCGGGAGAATCCATCAAAGGATTGTTGCTGAATTCCAAGGCAAATATTTTAGTAATTAAAAGCGTAAAGGATTATTGTAAGAAGCTAACTAAAGGCGCAAAGTCCAAATTTGAGCACGATACTGCGGTTGTGATTTATTACTTAGCCATAGCTAGTGCGTTACTTTTTCACGATAAGAAGATTACTACATACTCATATAAAAGTTTGGCGGACTCATTTTCTAAACTAATTGCCGAGGGCTGGTTACCCAAGGATATTGTGAAATTTTTCGAACAGGCGAGCCAGCTTTGCCAGGAAAAGGACCGATCTGAATAACTGAGGTTTTGACAATGGCTGAGTCGAATGAACAAAACAAGTTTCCAACTATCAGCTCACCAGATTCATCGACGGTTATAGATGAACAGATTGGTCCCTATAAACTGCTAAGTATTATTGGTGAAGGCGGTTTTGGGATTGTCTATCTAGCAGAGCAAAAAACGCCTATCAAACGCCAGGTTGCCTTAAAGATTATTAAGCCCGGTATGGACTCCAAACAGGTTATTGCCCGCTTTGAAGCAGAAAGCCAAGCCCTGGCTCTTCTGGACCATCCTAATATTGCTTATGTCCTGGGAGCAGGAACGACCGAGTCCGGTAGGCCTTATTTTGCTATGGAATACATCAAAGGAATACCGATTACCGAATATTGCGACAGGGAAAAGCTAAGCATCGAAGACAGACTCAAACTGTTTATTCAAGTCTGTGAAGCCGTTCAATGCGCGCATCAAAAAGGCATAATACATCGAGACATCAAGCCTTCAAACATTATGGTTAGCGTTCAAGATAACAAGGCTATTCCTAAGATTATTGACTTTGGTGTCGCTAAGGCGATAGGTATGCCGTTAACCGAAAAAACATTATTCACACAGCAAGGGCAACTCATCGGGACTCCGGCATACATGAGCCCCGAACAAGCCGATATGAAAGAAAGGGATATTGACACCCGCACGGACATTTATTCGCTTGGTATCGTTCTATATGAACTGCTGACTGGAGCCCTGCCATTTGAACCTGAGACACTGAGAGAAGCAGGTTTTGCAGAGATACAGAGGATTATAAGAGAACAAGAACCCGCGCGTCCCAGTACAAAGCTCTCGAGTTTGGGGGAGGAAGGCTCAAAAGTTGCACAAAGTCGTCAAACTGAGCTTGCAAGGCTCGTAAAAAGTCTTCACCAAGAGCTTGACTGGATACCGATGAAGGCCATCCGTAAGGAGAGAGAGCAGCGATATAAAACGGCCTCTGAATTTACTGAAGATATTGTCAACTATTTAGAGGGGAATCCTCTCATTGCTGGACCAGAATCGGGAACGTACCGACTCAAGAAGTTTGTGCGGCGGAACCGAGCGATGGTAATTGGTGTGGCGGTGGTACTGATAACGCTGATAGCTGGAATCATTGCCTCGACGATTTTTGCGGTCCGTGAGAAAGAGCAGCGTAAGCTCGCTGAGGTACAGCGAAACCGGGCTGAACAAGAAAAAGAAGCAGCACGTCAGACACTCTATTGCAACCGGATTGCCCTGATCGATGCGGAGTATCAACAGTCTAACATAGCGAATGTACAGAAACTATTGCAGCTCTGCCCAAAAGATATGCGTGGTTGGGAGTATGACCGGCTGCAGTACATCTCGGACCAAGCCGAGATAACTCTCCGCGGACATGAGGGTCCAGTAAAATCTGTCGTGTTCAGTCCGGATGGCAAACGTATAATTTCAGGCGGTGACGATAACACAATCAGGGTCTGGGATGTGTCTACTGGGGTTAACCTGATGACCCTCCGTGGGCATAATAACAGAGTTTGGTCTGTCGCCATTAGTCCCGACGGCAAGTGGATTGCCTCTGCTAGCTTTGATAGGACTATCAAACTGTGGGACGCCGAAACGGGAGCCGAGCTTCATACACTTAGGGGGCACGGGGATAGTGTGATATCGGTCAGCTTCAGCCCTGATGGGGAACGAATTGCGTCAAGCGCGGCCGATGGAACCATTAGAATCTGGAACGTCAATAGTGGAAACGAGTTGCTTTCTATAAACGAGCCAGGAGCCTATGTTTTCTCGGTCGACTTCAGTCCAGACGGGACAAAACTGGTTTCATGCAGTACTTCTCGGGACGAGGAGAAAAGCGTCAAGTTGTGGGATTCTCAGCAAGGTGAACTTCTCCGTAAGGTGTCTAGGGCGCATATGGACAATTGGGGGGTCAGCAATTTATGTCAGGCAGGCTTTAACAACGACGGCACGCGCATTTTTCTTGTGGCGTGGGGCCAAGTCTGGATATTAGATGCTGAAACCCTGGAGATAGAAGTTGCCATTCCTAAGGCTCACACCGGGAATTTGAAGGCGGTTTTTAGTCCAGATGGGAAACAAATCGTTTCAGCTGGTATTTACGGTGAATTGAAGATATGGAATGCCACGAACGGTTTGCACCTGCGAACCTTGCGGGGACACATCGACTGTATTAATGGCGTTGCTTTTAGTCCCGACGGCAGTCGGATCGTGTCGGCAAGTGAGGATGGTACGATTAAATTGTGGGATACTTACAGATGGCGAGATGATATTATTTTGATAGCTCATCCCAACAATCCAATTCATGCGGTGGCATTTAGCCCAAACGGCACGCGTCTTGTTTCTGGCAGTACGGACCGACAACTGAAGATTTGGGATACACGCACATGGCGGGAACTGCGTACATTAAGAGGGCACACTGATACCGTTGCTTCGGTCGCTTTCAGTCCTGATGGTAGGTACATAGTTTCCGGCAGTCATGACTCTTCAATACGAATATGGGATGCAGTATTAGCAAGACCTTTTCCAGTTCTTACAATCAAAGGCCATTCTGGACGTGTCAATTCCGTGAAGTATAAGCCGGACGGTAAAGAAATTGTCTCGGGAGGTGATGACAGACTCATCAAGGTATGGGACAAGAGTAGCGGAGGCCTGTCACTTTCTGTAGCTGGTCACACTGATAGAGTCTTGTCGGTCTGTTACAGTCCGGGCGGAGAAAAAATCATTTCGGGCAGTGCCGATAAGACTGTTAGGGTGTGGGATGCCCAAACAGGCGAAGCCTTGATGATGCTGACTGGTCACAAGAGCAAGATTTCTAGCGTAGCATCCAGTCCTGATGGTAAGAAGATCGCATCGGGGGACGAGGCAGGTGTAATAATCCTATGGGACAGCGAAACCGGAGATCATCTATCAACATTAGAAGGTCACCGCGGTGGAATCACTGAGGTTGTTTTTAGCCCCGATGGCAGCAGAATCTTGTCTGGTTCCGCAGATTATACAGCACGATTGTGGGACGTGACAACCGGAATTGCACTCTTGACACTACAAGCCTATGATGTTGGCGAGATCAATGCACTGGCATTTAGTCCCAACGGTAAAACGGTGACCGCAGGGGCTAGCTGGTGGGGGAAAATGGTGATATGGGATTCAGCCGGGCCAGAACAAGGGATGGCTACACGGTCTGCATTTAACTTTCATACAGACACCATACCAATCAAGTACGCCATTGAAGCCTGCGAAATGACGAACTGGAAAGATTGGTTTTACCTTGGTATCCTCGCAGCCGCTTATAGCGAAGTGGGTCATTTCAATGAGGCAGTCGAGTGGCAGAAAAAAGCTGTCGATTTGATGCCCGAGGACTATCATAATCGCTGGATGAGCAATTACGAGACCCGACTAATGCGATACAAGTCAAGAAAAAACTGGCATTTTTCACCGGGAGAAATGGTTGCTTGGTGGAAATTTGATGAAATTCAAGTGGGTAATATCGTTGACTCCTCTGGAAATGCTTATAACTTAAATATACTGGGTGGGGCAACCTTGGCTACTGGTAAGTACGGTGCCGCACTGCAACTAGATGGAGTTGACGATCATGCAGAGGTTGGCGTGTTGGGTCTTGATGCCAATAACCTAACTATAACGGCCTGGATAAAACGAAATGGCGAACAAGCAGGAAGTTACACAGGTATCGTGTTTTGCCGAGATGGCTATACTACGGCGGGTCTTAGTTTCGGAAAGGGCGAAGTTTTCGATGATATTAACCATGAATTGGCCTACAATTGGAATGATGACCCCAATACTTGGAATTGGCATTCCGGACTCTTTGTACCTAACAACGAATGGGTTTTTGTTGCTTTAGTTGTGCAGCCTACTCAAGCATCCCTCTATCTCTACAAAGACGGTAAACTACATTCTGCAACAAACACAGTTAACCATTCGATAGAAGAATTCGATGGCGTTACTCGTATTGGTTCGGATCCGTTATATAAGGACAGATATTTTGCTGGCACAATCGATGAGGTTCGCATCTACAGCTTTGCACTCAGCGAAGCTGAGATAAAAGCCCTTTATGCTGGTAAGGAAATTCCCCTTCGAAAGGAGTGATAAATCTCAGCTCAAAAAATATGCTCAGGCTGGACTAATCCGAGCCTTTTTTCTTACAGAGCAATAGACAAATACGTTGAGGCACCGTTATGCTCCGGCAGGTATCATCATGTCGCTTGTGGCTGGAATTGTGGGCTAAACTGGACGAACTGAAGTAGTTTAGGTCATCCAGAGGCCGTTATCGATACCCATGCCTTTTACAGGCGTGGGTATCTATGAAATAGGTTGTTATGAAGCAATCAGGACGGTTATAAATGCATATCACGCTTCTTGTGAAACAATAGCTGGTAATACCAGCCAAATTTACAAGCGAGGGCTTTTACGGTAAATTCGATTAGCAAAGCAACTATATAATGCGGCGTTCGTTTTTCCCAGAATGTTTTTACGCCGGCTTTCATCATGCTGCCGCCATAATGTTTAAGGCTTGTTTGCTTGAGAAGCCATCTGTTATCAGCAAAGAATCTTCCTATGTTAAAGTAACGTCTAACTGTCTGTAGTAAAGAATAAGAGTGGCTGTGATAGACTTTTGCTACCGCTGAGTAATAAACCGAATAATCATGGAGAATAGCTTTAGCAGCGAAAAGCATATCTTCATTTACAATGACGTCATTTTTAAATCCCCCCAATTTCTTGAAAATAGAGCAACGAATAGCTGAGCATGCATTAGAACAGAAAAAGATTTTGAGACCGAGAGTTTCAATATCATTTTTAGTTTTTAGAATGGACTTTGCAGGATAGTTAAACTCCCGTGCGAAGCTTTCTAAGGGAGTGGCGTTTGGTCTAGGCAGTTGACGGCCATAGCATATGGCTATGTTCGAGTCGACTTGCATAGGTTTTATTAGTTCGGCAATCATATAGTCATCGGCAGGGATTGCATCCTGGGTGAGAAATATTGCAAATTTACTTGAGACCTCAAACACTGCCAAGTTTCTTGTAGTACCATGATCAAAATTGGCACGATTAATTGCGATTACTTTACAGTTTCGTCTCTCGGCTACTTCACGTGTTTCGTCAGTAGACCCAGAATCAATTATTATAATTTGAGCAGGTTTTAAAGTCTGAGTTTCCAAGCTATCTAATAAATCAGGAAAATGTTGACCTGCATTGTGGGTAGGTATTACAACAGTTGCTGTATTGTCTTCCTGAAGCGGTTCAGTCACGATAATTCCTCCGGCATATCGGCCAATTCCGGAATCTGCTCTTCGACAAGGAATTGTCTAAAACCACGAAATTGTTCATTATTGAGTGCTAAATTGGGATTGTAAAAAGGGTCTGCAAAGAGCATCTCCGGATAATCTTCTGTAAGTCTTCTCCTGTAGCTTAATTCATCCTTGGAGACAAATCGTGTTTTGGATTCATGGTGAATCGCGTGGATCATGGGGTTGTAAATGCAACGAAAGCCGTGTTTTCGAAGACGAATACAAAAATCAGCGTCGTTAAACGACATTGGATATCTGCCTGCTCGAAAGCCGCCAACAGCCTCAAAAGCTGACTTTCTTACAATTGATAAAGCAGCTGTAATTCCCGAAAACTCTTGAAGTGAGTGTAATCGGCGGCAGTATCCCAGTGTTTGGCTGTGAACATACTTATGTGAATGCCCTGCCACTCCGTTCAGACCTAGAATAATCCCGCCATGCTGAGTTTTACCATTTGGAAAAATTAGCAAACCTCCGACTACACCTATGGATTCATCCATATCTATCGATGCAACAAGCTGGTCGAGCCAATTATCAGAAATAATTTCAATGTCATTATTCATAAAAACAATGAATTCTGAGTCTGTTGACTTTACAGCTGTATTGTTAATATCAGAATGATTGAATGACTTATCGTATTTTATAATTTTGACATTTCTTTCCAATTGTTCTTCTTTGATATACTTGAAAAACGAAATATCATTGGATTGATTGTCTACCACTATTATTTCGTAATTTAAATAATCCGTGTACTTTCTCAAAGATTCAAGACACCTTTTCAGAAGCAACAAAGAATCCTTTGTTGGTATTATAATACTGACTTTAGGGAACTTAGCTGGCTTAAGTTTTATCTGGTAAAGTGTCGGGCATAGTTTATTAGATGTAACTTCGCCTTGTATATTCCTTCGCGCCAACGCTTGCTCAACAGCTTTTCGCCCGGCTATCGGTGCTAACGGTTTCTCTCCGATGTACATAGCCGCAGACCCTGAAATTATGCGCCAGTGGTACAGAACTCTTGGAATATGAACAATCCTTTCCTTCGGGACAATTTCAGAAATCCGTAGTGCCAAATCGTGGTCCTGAGCACCTTCGAATCCTTGTCGTAGTCCACCGGCTTCATTCAGTATCTGCCTGGAGTAAACACTAAGATGGCATGTGTACATATTTGCCAAAAGCAATTCAGGCGAGAAATCGGGCTTAAAACACGGACTGTGACAGCAGCCATCTTCTGATATTTTATCTTCATCCGAGTAAAACCACTGGGCCTGAGGATGTTTATTTATGGCCCAAATTATCCAGGTCAGTGCGTCCGGCGTAAGCTCGTCATCGTGGTCAAGAAAACCAACAAACTTGCCCATGGCTTGTTTTAGCCCGAAATTAGTTGCAACTGCTATGCCCGAATTTTCTTTCAGGGCATACATTCTAATTCGCTCATCTTTCAAAGCCCGGGAATGCATTAGCTCGGTTAGTTGTTGTGAGTCAGAAGCATCATCTACCAGTATAAGCTCCCAATTCCTGTAATGCTGACAGCAGACCGAATCAATGCATCTGTCAACCCATTTAGGGGACACTTTATACACAGGGACTACGATAGATATCATTGGTTTATCGGGACAATTCTCGAAAATATATTTACTTTGTTGTATAGAAAGCTGATTGCGGTATGGATCATATAAATACTTCTCCGAAGCAAAGTATTCAACGGCACGATGCCAGCAAAGTCCTAACCCACCAGCTTTATATGTAACCCAAATCTTAGCCATTCTTTTTCTATTAGGACCAAAAAATAACCAGTAAATACTATGAGTTAGTATCAGTGAAGCTTTAATCATACTTTTCAAGAAACGGTAAACTAATATTAAAGGTTTTAATCCAGCATTGACTTGATTGCCAAGTTTCGATGCCGAGTAGGTGTCAAAAATGGAATAAAATCGTCTTGTAACCATAACGAAACTTTCTCATTCAATCGCAAACGTTAAACAATACTTGCTACTTCTTGTATAATTTTTTCTATATCCTGGCTATTTCTTTCGGCATCAAACATTTTTCTTGCAAGCTTTCTTCCTGCCTCACCCATTTTTTCTGCTTTATCGGGATGGCAATACAGTTCGACAATCTTGCCTGCAACTTGTGAATAAGCCCCAAGTGAAACTAAATAGCCGGTGTTATTGTTCTTTACTATCTCCTTTAAACCTCCAGTGTTTGTAGCTATCACTGGAATACCGGCAGCCATTGCTTCAATAGCAGAGCGTCCAAAAGACTCTACCTGCGAGGGAGCTAAGAGTACCTTGCAGTAAGGAAGAATCTTCATGACGTCATCTCTGTATCCTAGAAAAATAACATTCTTTGAAATATCAAGCTCTAGAACCATCTTTTTAAGGTAACGTGTATAACTTTCAAATCCTTCTCCAATCAGAAGAAGTTTGATATTTGGAATCTTTTCTCTCGCGATTTTGACTGCACGAATAGCAATATCTTGAGCTTTGCGTTCTTGTAGAGATGCAACCATTGCCACCAACCAGGATTGCCTTGTTACCCCTTCTATTCTTGGAAAAGGTGTAGATGTCGTAAATTGATCAAAATCAACTGAATTGTAAACTACTTGTATTTTATTATGCTGATTCAAAGCTTGAAACTGCTGCGCAGTCGCATTTGAGTTAACTATAACCTTTTGCGACATTTTCAAAATAAACTTAAATAGTAATTTATGTGGAATAAAAGAATATAAATTCGGGTTGCCATGCAATATTTCTCTTATATGCCAAATATGCGGTTTTTTGTTGATACAGGCCGCTAATGCCCCAGTGAAATTTACTATAGTGTTAGTATAAACTACATCTATGTTTTGTTGCCTTATAATACTGCTTAGTCTCCATAACGCCCTTATTTCAGAAATTACACGATATAGCATTGAAGCTATATTATCAGTTTCACATCGTACCCACCATGGTGATTTAATCGTATATGCCCTAATGCCTAAGTCTACTACTTTGTCCTTTAAAATACCTGATTCGGGAAAAGCAACTATCGGCTCAATGCATTTTTTGTCTGTTTTCTGCAAAAAGAGCAACAAGCTGTTCTCTGCCCCATACATATTTGAGGAGTGGGAAAGAAAGAGTATTTTAATTCGGTTTTTATAATCTTTCATATTACTAATCTCTACCTCTGCCATACATATCTATAATTAAAGATTGTGGGTTTTCTCTGCTACTCATCCTTAGCTAAAACTAATATATATCCTGTTTTTCTAAGCCATGGAAATCCCCATCGATACAAAAAATTAAAAACGGTGTTACAATGTTTATTTCTACTCACAACATAACCATAACGCTTTTTCAAAAACAGCACTTTATACTTGTTGCTTATTGGTATTAGGGTTTGTTCTTGTCCTTGCAGGGGTGTCAGATAACGAATAATCACTTCTGGGTTATAAGGTCTGATATGGGTCAGATCAGAATAAAAGCCAGACCACAAAAGAGGGGATCTGATTACTAAAACGCCTTTTGGTATCAGCACCCTGTCAAACTCAGAAAGAATTTTATGCACATCCAAAGGCTGAAAATGTTCCAGAACATGCGAGCAGTGGATTCCATCGACCGAATTATCCTCGAAAGGCAACTGTCTTACATCGCACTTGACTACATTATAACCCAGTGATTTGCATTTATTTAAAGAAACCTCGTTCCAGTCCACGCCGATGATTCGGTTTTTGTCCTGTGAGATAAACCGCCCTTCGCCGCATCCGACATCTATTATATTTTTGCACCCGCTAAAAAAAGTAAACGCGACCCCGTCCCACGCCTTCTTCTGGTCGTACCACATTTTTCCCCGTATTTTCCTTAGTATTCTTTTCACGGCGAGTTGTTTCCTTTAAAGTAACAAATTACTTCTCGAAGTATAAAAGGAGAATCTTTTTTTGAATACTTCCAGGAAAACATTGATAAAATTATAGTACTTAAGAGGCTGATGATTAAATACAAAACCAGTTCATGTATCAACGGGCCCTTTAACCTGACACTTACTATATTCGCACCTGCTATGATAATCACCGCGTTTATCAAAGGAAGAATTAAGGCATCCAGAAATTCTTTTGTCGTACAGCGAATTTCCGAAATCACTTTATAGCTAAATCCAATCGTGGATATAACAGTACTTATTAAAACTGCGTAGGAAACGCCGACTATATTAAAGTTATTAGCAAGTGGATAAATGAAACAAGCCAGTAAAATAAAACGTACTATTTGCCATTCGGTTTCGATACGCGGTTTACCAATAGCGCTAAATACAGGTCCGGTTGTTGCCATTATCGACCTTGCCGCACCGGCTACGACGAGAATCCTCATGGCTGGAACCATGGGCATCCATTTTTCACCAAAAAATAAGTGCACAAAAACCGGTCCAGCGGCAAAAATAAAGCCGGCCGTGGGCAAGGCAAAAAAAGCGGTCAGTCGCAGGACCTTTAAATAGCTCCTCTTTAACCTCGTCAGTTCATTCTGCAATATTGAATAAGCAGGAAATGAGACCTGGGAAACAACATGCGTTATCTCTGTTGTTGTCATGTTTGATATTTTGCACGCCAATTGATAAAAACCTAATGGTACTATACCCAGTAATTTTCCCACAAAAATACCGTCGCCTTGTGTGACCAGGAAGAATAATATGTTTGAGCCCAAAACCCATTTTCCAAAACCGGAAAGTTCTTTTGCCTTTTTCCAATTAACCCTAAGACGAGGTCTGTATGGGTGTATTAAGTAGCTGCCAACACATCTTGCTATGTTTCCCGCAAGCAACCCGAACACTAATGCCCACACACTTTTTAATATTAAAACGGCAGAAACCGATGCAATAAAATCAGTTAATATGCCGCTTAGCTGATAAAAGAATTGCTTATTAAATTCAAGCTCTTTTTGAAAATAGATGACGCCAATATTTGTAAAGGCCTGTAAAAGAATTGATACGCCAACAACTCTAATTATCAGTTTCACTTCCGTTGTGCCAAAGAAAATGGCTACATATGGTGCCATTGAATATAATATCACAAATAAAATAAACCCCCGAAACACTAAAACTGTCCAGGCAGTGTTAAGATACGAACTAATATCTTCTTTTTTTTGAACCAATGCCTGTTGGAAACCTGTTTGAGAAAATGTTTCCAGGATTGACATAGTCAGCATTGCAACCCCCATCATGCCAAAGTCGTTTGGTGCAAGAATACGGGCAAGGATTGTAATTCTAACAAGGCTAAACAATTGTTGAAATATCCTAAGCAAAAATACCCACCCCCCCCCTTGTATCACACGCTGCAAAAGCTTGTGATCTGAGGAATAAACATTTTCTTGGCTCACTAATTGACTCACTTTTTATCGGTATCCGACTGTCGTAGTAAAGATTTTTTCTTATAACCTTCTATATATCGCGATGCTGCCGCTCTTCTCACTTTCATCGGTATATTCGTACTCTAATCTGCCTAACGGATTTACTGAGAAGGGTTCATCTTTTTGTTTTTTTAATATTTTCACAATATACTCAACTTTCTCCGGAATATTTTCATTTTCATAAACCAATTCTCCTCGCTCGGCATAGAAACTTATTCGCTTGTCGGGTACAGCTATTATCGCAGTACTAACAGTATTGGCTTTAAGCCATTTTGCAGCTGCTCTGTAACCTTGCTTTTCTGCACGAATTGGCCTGAATAATTTTGAGGTGCATATGGAAACACCAATTAGAAGTAACACCAGAAACCAAAATCGCTCATTGAAATTCATAGCGGCAGAGGATTCAACTTTTCTGGAAAATCTTTTATGACACCAGATTGCTAATTCTTGTAAACCCACAGGTACATAGAGAATTGGAATTATTAGTAAGGGCAAGGTGTGTCTGTCGCTCATATAGCCATACTTGCAATACAGCCATATCATTACAGGCACGTTCAGAACTATAATTGCAATTACAGAAAACTTTTCCGGTTCATACCATTTTCGCGATTTAAACCATTTATGCATCCCTATAAATAAGGCTGGCACAAAAAACCACATTAACGTTTCACCAATATTCCCAACAAGTTTTCCCAAAGCCTTTTTGATATTCGATGGTGTAAATTGCGATGTATGTATGGCTTCTGGCACAATCTGATTGTTCTCGGCATGCACTTCCTGCTGCTGTGAACTTTGCACAAATTGGCCAACATTTTTCTTTGGAAATACTGCCCCCTTTAATTTCATGTACGGCCCGGCTATAGCCAGGAACCCCACGAGTAGTAAGGCAAACGCAAACAGTGCTTTACCTTTACTCATAGCACGTTTTGGCCACAGTAATTGCAATTCCAGCCACAAACCACCTGCGGCAACCAACTGGGCGCACTCAGGCCGGACAAGATAACCTGCTCCCGCGGCGAGTCCGGCAAAGCCGAACAGCCACCATCGCTCGTTCATCGCCCCTTTTAACAATAACAATAAACCCGCTGACAGGAAGAAAAGATGTGGCCAGTCACTAAGGGCATCACTTCCATATTCAGTAGGCGCAGGCAAAAATACAAGGATCAAGATCGCCCAAAAACTTAGCCGGGCACCCAATAAATGTTTTCCGATGAAATACAGAATGGTTATAGCGAGCAGCCTGAATATCAAAGCCACGCTTTGGGCACAGTAGATCCAACTTAAGATCGACGTGTTTTCGTGCAAAAAACCCGTTACCCTGTGTGCCGCAAGAATCAGCCATGGATAGCCAGGATGTTGAAATTCATTCATCATTGTCTTGAGGGGGGCGGTCTCGAATTGTCTGGCATAATTTATAAAGGTTACACCATCTTTTGCGATGATGGAGGTTGTAACTATAAGGTATATGCCGATACATAATGCGGTTATCAGCAGTATTGACACGTTAATAGCATCGCCGGCTCTTCCAGATTGCTCTATGGTCATTTTCAATATGCGTTTTCCCCCTTTATAATATGCCATGGCGTCCGCAGCAAAATCCACATATCCAGTCCAAATGACCAGTTTCTTACATAATACAAGTCATACAACAATCTTTTCCTGAGAGAAGTATCGCCGCGAAAACCATTTATTTGCGCCCAACCGGTCATGCCTGCTTTAACCCGGTGCCTTAGCATATATTTTTTATATTCTTCTGAAAATTGTTTGGCCAGGGCAGGCCTTTCGGGCCGGGGACCAACAAGACTCATTTCGCCTTTTATTATATTTATAAGCTGAGGAAGTTCATCAAGACTTGTGCGGCGCAGCCACGCTCCAAATGGTGTACGCCTCGAATCCTCGCTCTTAGTCCACTGCGGTCCGCCTTCTTCTTCCGCATCTACCCTCATTGTACGAAATTTAAGCACCTTAAATTCTTTCTGATCCATCCCAACCCGTTCCTGCTTATAAAAAATCGGACCTTCGCTGGTTAACTTAATTAAAACAGCTATTATCACCATTGGGATAATAAACAGAATCAGTAATATCAGTGCAACAATACGATCAAAAACTTCTTTCAATAAAATATTAATGCCGTTTAGCGGAGATCCGTCTGCGGAAAACAAAATCTGGGAACCTATAGTTATCACAGTTGCACCGCTGATGGAAGCCAAATTACCCCAATCTGGTATGATGCGTATGGTCACACCGCTTGATTGCAGTTCTTCGAGCACGGGGTATGCTCTCTGCGCCTCGTTTCCGCTTAAAGTCAGATACACCTCATCTATCGTCTCTTTTTTTAGCAATTCGGGCAATTTCTCGACAGGACCATATACCGGAATTCCCATTACTTTAGTATCGATGAAACTCGGATTATTATCCACGAAAAAAAGGCATCGTAAGCCCACCCACCCCATCTGCTCGATGTCGTTGACCAATTGTTGCCCTTTTTGTTTTGCTCCTATTACAGCGTAATAACGCAAATTGTATCCTTTGGCCCGCAGTTTTTGCATTATTGCCATCGTTAGCATGTGCGAAAAAATCAAACCGGCAAAAAGCATTGTCACGAATAAGGTCAGTAATTTTCGTGAGTAAGGCACATCTTGTAGATAGTAAAAGAATGCCATTATGAACAGTCCGCTGAAAATACCGGCCTTGAAAATATCTACAAGCTGTAGGAAAATATTCTGCACTCGCTTGGGCCTATAAAGACCGGCTGCCAAGCAGCTCAGATAGCAGATAATAATAACCGGCAAAGTTAATATCAGGTGCCTGTTAAAATCCGGTATTCCCTTGGTGGTGACAAATATACCCGAATGAAATCGAACATAGAAGACAGCAAGCCAAATGCAACCGATAATACAAATGTCGCTGGCCGAGCGAAACAGAGACACAAATGTTGCATATCGCTTTAGCATATTGCTCTTTCAAACTTGACCTTGGCTTTTTGCATATCTACACCACCGCGAGTATTTTGGGTCAATAAAGCCATATAATTAGGCAGTATGCTTGACTCTTTTGTCAAGCACTTTTTCGCGACTTAGCTTCAGCCCTTTTAGCCATGCTTAAAATACAGGAAAAATAATGTTTGCAAGATTAGCGTCCGATTGTTAAGCTTATTCGCAAATATTATAGCAGTGTAGGCTGATGCATCGGTATGCCTCGATTTTGTTCAACACGCGTCTGCCGGATGAAGAGATGAAAAACACGATACCCTAATTGTTATTGTTAGTGAAATTAAATATGCCAAAAGTAAGTATATGCGTCCCGACATATAATCGCAAAGATTATCTCAAGGAAACGCTTAAGAGCGTTTTTGCACAGACATATAAAGATTATGAAGTTGTAGTAGTTGATGACGGCTCAACTGATGGTACAGAGCAAATGATAAAAGAAGGCAATTACTCCATCAGGTATTTCCGGCAGAAAAATCAAGGCGAACCTTCGGCGCGAAATAAACTGATCGAGTTAGCAAAGGCCGAATACATTACATTTATCGACTCAGACGACCTCCTACTCCCATATGCGGTTGAGGAGCTTGTGAATGTTGTTGAAGACAATGGTTCTGATGTAGTTGCGTTTGGCACATATGTAAGGATAGACGAAATAGGTAAGGAGGTCAAACGAAAACCGCTTAAACTACCTTCTGGGTATATCGCTGCGGATCTATTCGAGTATATTTACGTCCACTCGTGCGGAACGATGTGCAAGAAGAGGCTACTCGAAGAAACTGGTGGTTTTGATATTTCATTGCCGGTTTGTTCCCCTTATGCTCTCTGGCTGAAACTTTCACTAAAATATGAATTTATTCCTACGGTGAGGCCAACTTTTAAGCGTCGTCGCCATTCTGGTAATTTATCGGCGTATTCATTTGCTAATCGGAAGATAGAATTAAACGTGCTTGAACACGCTTATCAAAATGGCTTCAGTGATAACATTAAGGAAGTAATAGCACCACGTCGAGCGATGAAAAGACTTAGCCAGGAAGGCTATAGAGTAGCCCGCTGTGCAATCAGAGAAGGACAACAAAAAACAGCATGTCAATTGCTTAAACAGTCTTATCAACGGCATCCCAATTTAAAAACTTTGTTTTGGTGGGCTATTGCTAAGTGTAGTTTTTATGGCCAGAGTACATAGTGGTCTGTAAAATCTAAATTACTATGTATAATTTTTTCAACCTTACACAAGCGTTCGCGGTGGCGACTTGCCAATCCACTGTCACCCTTGCATTATTATGTTCCCCTTCCCACCTCTTCGGATATCATCCGTTCATTATTCTCAATATATTTCGATCACCTGAAAATCTATAACACACTTAACTGCAAAAAGATTTGGATATTTGGATAAGGGTTTGTTTTTTCTGTTTGGTGGTGTATAGCGTGATAGAGATTTTGTTTGCCCTGAAGAAAGTAAGATTTTCCAAGAATTACAAATATTTGAAGATTCTGCTTAACTCGATGGTAAGAAACCTAGGTTTTTCAACAGACCGTAGTGACTATTTCGCCTAATGGTTCTTTGACAGGAAAAACTTTATGGCTGTTGGTCATTAAAAAAGCTTTTAACAAATATTTATATGCTCTATAGTCATATATTCCATATTTTACTGCATTCAGTGAAGAGAAAATCACCGCTTCTCTGTCGTTTGCTTCAAAAGCATATTTTGCTTTAGCTAAGTATGCCCTCTTAAGTTTTTGTTTAAAATTTTTATATGTAATAAAATCTTGCCCGCCTAATTTTTCATAGAACCTTTCAAAAACAAGAATATTATTCCAGGAAGGTAAGGTTGAAAGATTACTCTCTGTATGTCGCCATTCAACTTTAACATTATCTATAAACAAAAACTTGGTTTCGAATGTCAATCTTAACAAAAAATCTATATCCTCTGCATTTTGCATGGTTTCATCAAACATGACATTCCTTGCAATAAGCCTTTTGACCACAAGACCGGAAAGAAGCAAAAATTTGTGTAAAAATAACGACTTTGTTACAAAACCGCTTTGATATTTATGTTTGTTATCTTCCAGAATTATTTTACCTTCTTTATCTCCTTTCTTGATAATGCAATAAGCTACCCCAAAATCCTGATTAGATTTTAATGCTTTAATCATTTTTTCGAGGTAATCTTTGGGCCAATAATCATCATCATCTAGAAAAGCAATGTATTCACCGTTTGCGCCAATAATTCCAAGGTTTCTCGCAGAGGATACGCCACGATTTTCTTTAAAAAAATACTTTATTCTCTTATCTTCAAAACTCCTAACAATTTCTTTTGTAAGATCGCTTGAACCATCATCAATAATAATTAACTCAAAATCAAGAAACTCTTGCTGCAAAACATCTATAATCGTTTCACGTAAAATGGATGCTCTATTATACGTAGGAATTATAATGCTTACTCTGCACATTGACTGAGATTCCCATAGTTAACACTTCTCTACTCAACCAAGCCTTTCAATGCCACGATATTATCAAAATCTTCTTAAAATAACTATCCCCTTTTTTCCATTCACACCCCCCGACTTTACTATTTCAGCAAAAGTATGACGATAATATTTAGCCGTATCAACTGCCTTAGCACACCTACAACCAAGCTACAACCTTTTAACAGAATATCTGTTAATTTTTCTGATACGGGCATTTTGTAAGTAATTGTAAAATATAGGCTTATAAAAAATAATATTTTTGCGAACGTTTTATATATCCGTTGAACTTTGGCATAGCTATCGCTAAGAGGTGATAAAGACCGCGGCCAGAAAATGCGGCCGCGGTAAAAAAAGGAGTCATCCGACTCCTGTAGGGCTTGGAAGCTGTTATTGTTATCTGTGCGATGGAAAGAATATGATCCTTTTTTCATCTTTGTCGATGGCCAGGCAAAATTCAGTATTTTCCAGCATTGGTAAAAACTCGTTGCCTTCTTCATCCGATGACATCCATACCTGATAATCATCACTGATTTCATTTCCAATTTCGTTCAAAAGCTTTTTGAACACAGCAAGATTCATAATCGTTTGGTTTGCCATAGTTATCTGCCTCCAATCAACCAACAGGTTCCAACACTTTAATTGTTTTCGGCACAAGGATTTCTTCTTCAGTGATACGGTAGTTCCTGCAAATATCGATGAACTCAGCCACTATTGTCTCACACAGCTTGTCAAAATCCTGTACCAGTTCCACTCTTTCTCGAATCTCACTCAAAGTCCAGCCTTCAAAATCTTCATACATATCCACATCCTTGCCCGGCCAGGTAAAGACCTGCATATGCGTCTGTTTGAAATTAACTCTCGCCTTGGCTTCACATCTGCCGCAAATACCAACTTCGCCTTCGGCAACAACCTGATAGTTCTTCTGGCCGCAATGTGTGCAGTAGCTTTTATAGCCGCTGGGTTTTATGCCGCCTCTATAGAGGACAACATAACCGCCGCTTCTGCCGTTGATTCCTGCCTGCCATTGCCATTCATACCTTCTGCCAAAATCTTCAAGCAGGTCACTGAATTTTTCCTGCCATTCAGTAATCCAGAGCATCTCCCACCATGTGTCGTTATCAACATCATCTGGTTTGTCAATGTTGTACAATTTGATGTTATTTGCGTAACTTGTTGATTTGTTCCAGCTGTTCATAGTGTGGTATCTGAAATGTTTTTTCAGGAAAGCCGTCATAGACTCCCTGTACCGTTTATCAATTTCTTTGTAATACATTGTTTTACCTCATCGATTTAATCCATAATTAAACATCCCTTTTTCATTGCCTCGCCGATATTGGAATAGGCGCCGTCAAGTATCTGGCTTTCGGTCAGTTCCTGATCGCTATCGTCGATGAGATTCAGCACAAAAAAGCTGTTATCATCAGGGTAATACTTGATATGCTTGGAACTTCTGAGGCATCCATTGAGCAGGATGAAACAATCCAGGCCGTTCTCATCCTTTGCCAGCTCTTTAAGCTGTTCAATTGTTCTTATTCGTTTATCTTTGGTTTCTTGCTTTGCCATGGTTACACCTCATTTAATAAAAAGTGGCTTAGCGATAGCCAAACTTTGCTATCGCTAAGCTCTGGTTAACATTAACATGCACCAACATTAATCTCCGAAGCCAGCAGATTAACCTGGATATCAGAATCAACCGGCAGCATCCGAAGATACTTGGCGAACTGTGCGAGCATAAAGCCCGCTGCGATATTGGCACAGTAAATCGTAGTTTTAGCAGTACAGGGACCTGCCTGTGCCTGTTCTGCGGCAAAGAGGGTCTGAGGATAGTATTGTCTGCTCTTTTCATCACAGGAAGTAACTATCCGCAACACCTCGGCAGACATCCTGCCGTCACAGTAAAAATTCACCTTATCCTTTACCGCGTCCCAGATATGCCTTCGTGTCTCAATTTTATCGACACAGCAGAAAACACAATTTCCAACAAGAGTCGAACGTTTGAATCGCTCATTGATTGTATAAAGCTCTAATCTCGGATTTGTCTGATGGCATATATCTGCCGTAGCATGTACCTTGAATCGCTTTAAATCGTCTTCAAAATATCCTTGGCTTGCAATGTTGGTTTCTTCGACAACATCGTGGTCTACAAGCTGCATCCATGGTAACCCGATAGCGGTAAGCTGTGATGCAACCTGCCGGCCAATCGCGCCAACGCCAATCACGGTAGCTTTACAGTCAAGTATTCGCTCTCTTGGCACAATATCGGCTTGTCTTGAAAATCTGTCATCCATAGAACACCCCGCTTTCTTCGTCCCAGAAATCGCTTCTTATAGCCAGCTCATCCATGAACATCTCGCGTTCAAGAGGCTCCATCCGGTCAATCTCAGAGAGCAAATCCTCACTTGAATACAATGGAACCTTGCTGAAATTTTCGTTGCCAAACAGTTCGACTTCCTTTTGCTGATCGGCAGCAGGTTGTTTTGTCTTGTCTGCCTGTTTGAAAACTTCATCTTCGATGACATTGGCTTTATACTGCTGCTTCCAGAGTTCAAAATTAGCGGCATCAAATTCACAGCCATAATCAACATAGACTGGAATCTTTACTTCACCGCCAGGGCCGACATTGAATCTTAGTCTTGCAAAAGTACCGCTGTCCTGGGCCACAATACACATCACTGACCAGTCGCAGCTTCCAAATACCCTGGTGAAAGTCGCTTCATCGGTCATACTCGGCTCAGGAGAATTGCCCGGATGTGTATGCAGCCAGGTTCTGGCGAACTGTTCAGGCTTTCTGCCGGCCTCAACCTGGTCCTCAAAAAAGTCAGCTACAGATTCATCCGCAAACGAAACTGATACCCCGCTAACCTTCTGCTTTACCAGGACAAAGTCTGTCACAAATAATAGGTCATCAGGCTCGGTTATCCCAAAACCGCCGACTTCGTTATCAGTTACATCACGCATGAACAATAGTTTCGCCCATGCTGTCGGACTGAACCGCAGCATCGGTTTTTGGTTCTTCTGAGAGTTGTTCCTGTTCTTCATTTTCGCTTTCCTTTCTCTGCTCTTGGCAGTTTTGACATAATCCTTCTTCATCTAAGCAATCCTTGCAGAACGTTTGTTCGCAATCTTCACATTTAGCAGTACAGCTATGACAGACCGGCTCATTACAGTTGGGACATTCACAGGCACACCCCAGACAAATTGTCGTATCACATTTCTGACAGTATGTGCTGCATTCCGGGCAATAATCCCTGTCACAGTATTCACAATAGTAGCGGTCATCATCAGACATCGTACATCCGCAGTCATAGCAGGATATACCCTCCCAGTCATCGAGGGAAATGTAGGGACTATCGGGGTTGTAGGTCTGCAAAATGTTTACCGCCATTGTGAAAAAATCACAGAATCGACCCTGCTCTATGGCGCTTCGAATAGAAACGTGGCCATCGCCTTCGCAGAGTTTTTCGTGGCTCACATGCGGATGTGTGATACTGTCGTCGGAGCCTGCCGGTTTGGGTTCGAGGGCAATTGCCCTGTAGGGAGCATCACTATAGAGGTTGCTTATCCGGTCGATGAACAGTTGTATTTCAAACGGCCCAAAGGGAATATCTTCCAGAGTAATCGGCTCGGTTGTTACAGATATGGTTTTTTCCTTTGGATCGAATTTGAGTTCGCCAAATTCCTGCTCTATCTGGACAAGCTCTGCAAAAATATCAGATAGGTTCGGCAGTTTTGTTTCATCAGCGTTGACAAGCTCTTTGAATTTCTGCAGGTAATACGAAAAGTCGTTGAGGTTCCTGCTTACCCTCGATATGACATTTTCTGCACTGCTTAGCCAACCCCTTTCAATCGCTGCATGAAAAAGATGGGAATCTTTTGTCGCATCAGAGCATCTGAGACAGAAATCCTCCATTACAGATTGGGCCTGCCGCAGTTTTGCCTTTTTAAGCTCGTATAAGCTGTCCAGCAGCAGGTTTGACAGCCTTATAAGTTTTTTTTGTTTTTCCATAAAAACTCCTTGCGCATAAAAAGGCCTCTGCCTATAATCGATACAGACAGAGGCCCTACGGTTAGTAATCGTGGTTACGTGGTCTGTTGAGAAATCAGCAGGCCGCTCCTTCTATCTTGGTGGGGGTGATTGTAACGCGGTCGCCATCCTGCAGGACATAATCCTTGGGAACAGGCTGGCGATTGACACGAATCAGGTAATCTGAAGGTGTACTTCCTTCCATCTTGATAGTGAAAAACTGCTCAACCGTTGTTCCTTCGGTGACATTCACGTAATCGGCAAATCCCGCACCGTCATTATTGATATAAAGTATCCTCATTGTAATTTTCCTTTCGATAAATTGGTTAATAGTTTGATTTGTTTCAATACATTTGTTTTTACAGTTCGTCAGCAATACTACTCAGGCGGACTGCGCGCGTAGAATCTCTTCTTTTGCATAATTTTCCTTTCGCTTAATGGGTTTTAGAGATTTGTAGTTACGGTTGGTTTGTTACGATGCTGGTGTATTTAGCGATAGTATCTTTTGCCTGCTGTATCTCCTCAACATCACCGAGGTTTATCTGATTATCCAATCGGTAGAGTAAATCCGTCGTATAAGAGGTTAATACCTTGCAGGCTTCCAATAGGTCTGCTGCCGAACGGGAAATTCGCGTCGTCATCAATTCATCCGGCAACTCTGAAATACTGTGTAACGTAATTTGCGTCTTTATCCACTTATCAAGAGTAGTTTTCTGAACACTCTTGATACTCAGTCTGATACCTCCGCAGATAAATTCAAACTCATCGGGGTTGTCGGTGTTGTGATCCTGCGGTTCCTCGCCGTCATCATACCACTGTTGAAAATAGTCCCTGGCTATCTGCCGGGCATGGTTGATGTTCCTGGCGGCAAGCAGCTTACTCTGAAAGTATTCCTGCTCGCCGTTGTATTCGGTTGCCTGTACTTCATAAAGTTTCATGGTTTATGTCCTCCTGGTTTTTTACTTTGCTTTGCTTTAGTTGAAAAAGGACAGGCTTTAAGCCACAATTTTAGTCGATACCACAAAGATGGTATCTCATAGTATTCAATAACATCAGGGTCGAAGTATTCTGTACCGCAGTACCGGTCAATGATGTCCTGAGCAAAAGCCTGCTGCAGTACAGCATTATCTTTTACCTCATCTGGCAAAAATCCCTGTCCACCTGTAACATTTACTACAACGTGCATTTCCAGTTTCCTTTCAAAATCTACTAACTCATATTTTTTGGGTTAACGCTTGCGGCCTGGAGAGCCTGCAATACTGCCTCTACATCTTCTCTTGCCCGCTCCATAACCCGGATTGCTCCATCCAGGGTGCTTTCGCCGCCTTCAACTATCTCAACTACCATAAATTTGAATAGGCCATCTCCGATGTTTTCACTATTCACTTTTGACAATAAAGTCTGTAGATTGCGACAGTCCTGTTCAGGGTCGATAGGCAGCAGGTCAGCATGTGGATAAGCATCATAGATTATCCTGGCGATATGGATTTTTTCTTTGGATTCAGTCATGATTTTGCCCTTTCGAAATTACATGGTTTCTGGTTTTTGGATACGAAGTGATATTATTGTGCTGCTCTGCACGCATCCAGACAGGGTTCACTGCAGAACAAGAGACCTTTCCATTTAATGGATTCCGTGTTTATCTCTTTTTTGCACCAGTTGCATCTTTTGCGTGCGGTCTCTATAGCACTTTCCAGGTCGATAATCTGCGGGTCTTCTCTATTGATGTCGTCAAACACAATCAATCTGAGCCTGCCTTGCCAAAGCTCGATGCCAATTGGAAAGCCTTCATTATCTATAGCACACTTTTCACCGTAGCCTTCCGGCTGAATCCAGATTTGGCCGCCTTCGGATAAGATGTTTACCTTTATCTCGACAGGCGCAGAATCCGGACACTGCTCTTTGATAATATATTCAGTTGTTTTTGTTTCGCTTGATTTCATAAGCGTTCCTTTCTGAAATGGATACCGATATGTTAGTCTCTTGACCAGCCAAGGTCCCTTAGCAATTCATCCAGGATTTTTATCTCATGGGCAAACTGCCTTGACTGTTCACCACCGACATCGATGCTTGTAAGCACATCACCCAGCCGATCAATGATTTCATCCTTGCTTACCAAGGTCATGTTGAATGGCTGATACTCATGTTCAGGTGCCTTGATTGAATCACCCTTGAGGTTCTCGAATTGGACATCGTCACCAGCAACAAATTCCTGGTGAATGCACGTGAACTTGCCTGTGCTGTCCTTGCAGTATTTTTGGACGACAAATCCTGTTGTAATCTTGTTAAACTCCAGGTATTCAGACAAATCGAGCTTTGTCTGCTTGCCTTCGCTGTCCAGAATTATCAGTACCGGCTCAAAGGCATCTTCAGCCCGCATCATCTGCCAGGCGTTCTCGGCTGCTTTTCTTTCATCAGCTGCGATGACATCAATCGCATAAATAACCCGAAATAGTGGTTCTTTGTCTTTGGGGGGTGGTTCTATTCTGTAATCTTTGCTGCTCATTGTTTATGCCTCCTCTCTGAACATCTCAGGTGCGATCTCTTCAAGAGTCTTTGGCTTAAAGTGCAGGTCACGTTCAATCGGCAGTCCCATCGGGCCTCGAACCTCTTCAAGCTCGCTGAGTACAAAATAACCAAGCTCCTTTTCATAACCGTCAACCAGGCCGAAGAACTTGAAATCTACTTCCTTGCCTGATTCATCCAGTACCGGTTCTCCCTCGGTTGCGAACCAACTCCATGAACTTGAAGGAGTGAAGTACTTCACATAAACAACAGCCTTGCCGCCTTTGCCATCCTGTGAATATAACGGCGGGAGTATTTCGCGGATTTCCTTTGGCAGAAGTTTCATACCCCTGATCTTGTCGTTGGCGATAACCTTCTTGGCTCGCTCAACAGCCATTGTATCCGCTATTGCCACCGCGTTGGTTTCAGGGATGCCGCAGGCTGCCGCGATACCGCACAAAAAGTTTGCCATATTTTCAGCCTGCTGTTTTCTGCTGAGTGGGTCAGATTCACATGCAGGTATCGGTGGTGTTAAAATCTCAACCTGATCTGGTTCAAGCTCAATGACCACTCTGCCGTTATCATCTCCGTACCATTCAAAATACGGATAGGTAACATAGTCTGCCGGTTCTCTGCCAGCTGTCATGTCACCAACATTGCCTTTCTGTAATTTTGAAAAACCTTCCATGTACTTTGCTGATTCTTCTGTGTTTGCCGATTCACCATTGCCGCAAAGCCTTACCTTTGCTCCACGGATGTCCCTGTGGAAGTCACCTTCCAAATCAAAGACTACCTTTTCCTTCATACCGGTAAATCTCATCCAGCCGGTAACTTTGCCCGGGACAGTATTGTCCAGGACGCCTTCAATAAACTGTTCATTTGGTCTCCAAGCCATAATTTCACCTTTCCTTTCAATTGATAAGATGTGGTTAAAAACAAAAAGCACCCCTAAGGGGTGCTTTGACATTGATACAGAACTGTTTTTAAGCAGATTCGGCAGGCGGATTTACTCTTTGCTTCCTGCCATCCTTGAAGACAATCTCAAGGCTGCTGTCTTCTAAAATCGTAATCTTCTGCCATTTGTCATACAGTGGATACAATTCTTTTATGAGCTGCTGCCTTATCGTCTCATACGGACCTATCAACTCGTTCCAGAACTCCTGGATGTCTTTCTCAAAGCAGTAAAGCTGGGTATCGTAGCTGTCGCCTTCATCGTTATAGCCTCCCAGGTGGAACCATATATTCTCGGAAGATAAATGGTTTCTTGCCTCTTTGGTCACGCATACGGTTTCCTCCGACCATTGATATTTACCCTTTGGCGGCTCTGTTATAACAGCCATATCAACATCAGAGCTGAATGTTTTCCCATCGGATGTATGGACTGTTATCGACACCTTGTCAAAACATGCTATCTCGCCGCAGTTGATCGAGTGACGGAGCTTCTCTTTTGCCTTTGTAACTTCCACTTTTGTTACCTTCGGCAGCTTCGTCCAACTATAGCCCATATAGCCGCTATTAATAGTCACCGGCACAAAGGGTTTATCCTTGAATTCTCCCAAAGCTGCCAATAGATGGGCATTTGTCTCTGCCATATCATTTTTTAAGTCTCCATTGAAGCACAGATAGCCATCTTCAGGCTTGAAGCTCTTCGGCATCAATACTTCCACTGGCTCATTACACTCACCCCAGATAAGGCCTGCCTTGAACTGAGGCTCAGCCTCGGATAATTCAATACCAAGCTCTTTTGCACGCAGGTACTCTTCATAGTAGAGTGTGTGAGTTTTCTGCCTCTGGAAGTATTTGTAATACTCCAATTCAATAGCAGCTTTAATCTGCTCGAAGGCAGCGTTTTCAACCAGCCTTGTCCTTGCAGGAAGCATCAGCCGTATGTCTGTCTGGTCTGCAATATCCACGAGAATTGTAAGACCGGGCCTGTTTTTGCTTGGCCAGTAATCAAGTTGGACTACCTGGCCATGGAAATTTACCAAGACTCTGCCGTGATGCCAGGTTGATGTCCACTGGCTGTGATATTTGGATATGTCTTTGATTGCTTCAATCCTGCAACCGGGGTTTTTATAATGCACAGCCTCACTGCTGCAAAACGGCATCGAGTGACAGTACTTGCCATCCACAATGACCCTGATACCCCCAAATACCGCATGTTTTTCAACCAGCTCAAGGTCCCAGGGTTTTTCATCCTTGAATTTCACGATGGTTCCCTTTGCCTCTTTCTGTACCTGCGTTATCTTCACCGGTTTGCCTGTCCAGCCATCTTTGTCGATGATTATTTGCCGGTCTCCTGATGTAATCGTTACTTCTTTTGGTGCAAGGCTGAAAAGCCCTACGCCTGCTGGATCTTCGCCTGCTTCGAGCTTCTCGTCCCAGCCGCTGCCTCCTAAATCCAGAAGCTTTTGGAAATCTTCGATACCAGAGCCGTTGTCTTCGATGGTTACAAATCCATCCTTGTTTGAGATTCTTACCTCTTTTGCTCCGGCCCTTCTCGCGTTCTGCAGGATCTCGATGACTCTGCCTTCGACAGTGCCTGTAAAAAGCCTGTCTGCTTTGGTTAAAAGTCTCGGGTTTACCTTTGCACAAATTGTCTGTTGCATAATTGCACCTTGCCTTTCTTAAAAAAATTGGATGGGATTTTTTAAAAACTTATCCATCGGGGGTTAAAAGAAATAAATAAACCTCAAGCTATGCTGATACCTGAGGTAACAGTGGGCTGGTTACAGGGGTGAAAACTTTGCTGTTAGTCATCAGCTAAGGTTGTTTCAGGAGTCTTATGTTCCATAAGGTACTCAAATGCCTTCTGTAGGGCTAATATGGCCTTAGGAAGGTCATTTACACTGAGGCTATTGGTTCCGTTCCATTGACCTGTTTTATCTTTGTACCTGACTTCTATAACAACCTTTGGCAGTTGGATAGACTGGCCGTTCTTTTCTATGGTGTTTCTAAAGACTGCTGCTCTAACAGCTCCAACCTTAAAAACAGTTTCTGGTTTTGACATTTTCCGGTTATTCCTTATCGATTGGTATTAACCAATCTGTACGATCGTAAAGACGATAGACTTTATAAACTTTTCGCTGATGCTGAATATATCCAGGCCGAGAGAAGGCGTATTGAAAAACGCTATTGAAAAGCGTTTTGTAAATAGAACGACTGGTTCGAGGCCGGGTATAGATAATCAGCAGCAGGCGAAATTGCCGTCGGTGACAGAATATATTTGTTTGTGAAAACTACAACTGCGATAAAATCATTGCAGAAATATTTGCAATATAATTGTGAAAGTAATCGAAGTTAAAATGATATAGTAACAGCTAAGAAATCCCTCTGTGGGATTATGTCTTCAAACGGCTAATCTGCCTGAAATACCTTGTTTCCAGGCATAATAAGCCAAGCTTAAAGGTTTTGTTGAAATTCAAGTTTTTCAAAACCTGTTTGTTTCCTGGTTAAGCTTTTTTAGGTGTATAAGCTTTTGTCAGGATTAAACTGGTTTTGTGAGCTTTGAATTTTTGTAACCTTATGTTTCTATTAAGACTTTGGAGTTTATAAACTTTTCGCCCGTAAGTTTTTGATGAAAAGATTTATAAGCTCGCGAGATTTCACATTTCAGGAAAAGATGGAAGGCCAAACAATTTCTACAAATCGGGAAAAGAAACCATCGAAGAAATATGAACGTTTCGGTGAGATAATTAGGCACTTCACGACGGAGGAGCTAAATCAACTTTTTGACAGTATTGATAATTATAATCACAAGCTGATGTTTGAAGTAATTTACGAACTTGGCTGTCGGGTAGGTGAATTTGTAAGGATTCAGGCAAAGCACTTAAACTTTAGCAGAAGTACTGTTTTCTTTCCTGCTGAAAATACCAAGACCAAACACGCACGAATAAGCTATTTGCCAAAAGGCTTAACCAATGAAATTAAGAGTATGTTAAAACAAAGAGGAGTTATCGGTAAACGTGGTGATAGGATAAAAAACAGCGAAGCATACCTATTTCACCCCGGAAGACGTTGGAATAGGCATTATACAGAAAATCGAATCAGACAAATTTTCCAGCATTATGTTAATAAGGCGGGCTTACAACAGATTTATGGCAAGGACAGTTTAGGCAGGAACTTGAAAATGTTTACGGTTCATAGTCTGAGGCATTCACATATTTTTTCATACATTGTTGACAAAAAATTGCCACTTCCAATTGTTCAAAAGCAGGTAGGGCATAGAAGTTTGAAAACGACTTCTGTTTACTTGTCGCCATCAACCGAGAAGATGACGCAGGCTTATAAGGAAGCTCGGGAGAAGTAGAATTCTGAGTACCTTAATAACAGGGACACATAAGAGCGGACAAGAAAGCATGTTACTATGAAGAAAATACAAACTTAAAACTCTACAGTGTTATTTTCAGCACATTCAGAACAGAAAAAAGCCAAAGGCTTGCTCTCAACCCCTGAGCCACCCATCAGAAGAAACGTGGTTATTAATCCATATAGATCTCCGTGAAGCATTTCTGAACCACATATGAAACACCGCAGGTTATTCAAATCTGGTACATTTGATTTGTTGACAGTTAATGGTTTACCATCGATTTCAATATCTAATTCTTCATGAGCCTCATAGCAGGAACAACAGTACACTGCACATCTGTTCTTATCACGATGTCGCTTTCTGACCAATCTGGAAGGAAGGATGTAATATTCTACAAAGTAAAATTTGTCTGTTTGAACGCCGCAGGACTTGCATCCATAATCCAGAGCTATTCTACTGATAGGATCTATATCGTCATCCATTTTTACCCCCTGTTTAATCAGCATAATACTATCAACAGGATTTTATAATTAAAACCCTCACTTTTCACTTATTTTTGCAAGAATTTTGGAGGGGGCCAATTGTTCTTTTAGTCACAAATGTGAAGAAAATGCTGAAAATCGGACTTTTTCCTTGCGTAGCAAGTAGCCAAAAAGTATCAAAATCGTCAAATGTGAAAATTTCTCAAAAATGACCCTTGCAACGGCCTATACAGGCTTAGATTGAACATTGACCTCCAACGAACAAGTAGAAAGGAGACGCAGAATGCAACGACAAAAACGTCGACCAATGCATTATTCAGCAATCTGTCTTTATGACGGAACAGTTAAAGCGGCCTATCCCGTTCGAAAACCGATTCCGAAGGTCATCAAGCGGGACAAGAGCAGAATTGATGAAGATGGGGTTTGCCACGAGTGGATGCAGGCAGGTAAAGAGTTGTCTGATGTGAACAATGAAACCAGGATGCGGTTTCAGGACATTATCGCAACACGTCTCAATACGCGTCGAGCAATCCGCGAAATGGTATGGCCCTATCTTTCTAAGTTACAAAAAGACATGCAGGACGTGCGTAACCAACTTGACCATATTGAGGGATTGCTCAGAGGCCAGCCAGATGTGACACCTTGACCGCCTTCCAAAAATTATATACTTGGCAAAATCCGGATGACCCCCAAAATCATAATTGGTAGGTCAAATCTGCTTCTAATTTCCGCGTCATCTTTTGGCGTAAGGTAAGGACTTTCCGAATGAAAAAACGGCAGTTTCAGTAGTGAAAGGGGCAGTTTGCTTATAAGACGTCTTTTTGGCAGTTAAACTTGTTCGGAATCTGTCATGGTGAAATTACTGTACCATTTTGACAGATGGTGTAGAAGTGCATAATATAACATAATGTACTTGTTTTTAAATGTAACCTCCTAATGAATAAAGACTTAGAAGCAACAAGCCTTTTAATTGAAAAACTGGCACGAGGCTTGCACTCTTTAATACCATAGTTATAATGAACAAGGACGACCAATTGATGATGGATCGTCGGGGCGGGCACGAGCATACGTCGGGGGCTCAAACTCGCAAACATACCGCCTTCCATTTCTTCTGGCTTCCCTAAAAAAATGTAAATATAGGAATATTTTTTATTGGAAGGAGCCTAAAAATGGCAAGGCGACAAGGGTATCCGCTCTATGGAGCAAAGTATTGCGCAAATACAAGCCCAAGCAAAAAAGAAGTGCATGACCTCGACAAAGAAAAAACACAGTGCCAGATTGACGAAATCATAAAAGCCGGCCATGCTAAGCCGTATGATTCTTTGAGTGCCGCTCATAATGACGGCTATGATAACTGCGATTGGTGTATCGGCGGGTCAACAAGGTAAAAAGGCAAAAACATATTGAAAGGTGAATAAGTATGAGTAAAGGCAGAGACCGGACGGTATTCCGGCGAGAAGATGGTCTGTGGGCCAACAAAAGAAATGATGCCGACAAAGCATCGAGCTTGCACGACACTCAAGGAGAGGCAAACAAAGCAGCAGCAGAAATGCTTCGCAATCAAGGCGGAGGCGAACGCACAACAATGGGGATTCATGGACAAATAGTCAGCAAGGACACAATCGCACCAGGAAACGACCCTTGCCCGCCGAGAGATAGAGAACATTAGTCAATTAATATTGCGAAAATAAGGTAAATACCAATTAAAAAAATGGAATTGCAATCATATCCAGAAGTAATTGCATATCTCGATAAAAAGAAAAGGCAGAAGCATCTTCTTCTCGGGAACGGCTTCAGTATAGCTTACAACGCAAAAATATTTTCATATAACGCTTTGAATAAATTCATCGAAGAAATAGATAACGACCTTTTGAAAAAATTGTTTCAGATAATAAACACTAAAAATTTTGAAGTTGTAATGCAGCAGTTGGACAATTTCTGCCAATTAGCAAAAGAATTTAGCTCTGATAAACAATTAACAAAGAAGGTTCAGAAAGCAAGCGATGCTCTTAAAAAGAGCCTCATTGATGCAGTAAAGGAATTACATCCGGAACATGTTTTCAAAATCCCAGAAGAAAAGAGCCAAAGTTGTGCGCATTTTCTTAACGCATTTCTGACATCGGATAGTCATGTATTTACTACAAATTACGACGTTTTGCTTTATTGGGTATTGATGAGAAATAAGGATAAGATCGGTAACGCCATTGATGGATTCGGACGGACGGTGGAAGAAGGAGAAGATATATCTACGGCCGATTTAGAATGGGGAGCAAACAAAGATAGTCAAAATGTGCATTATTTACATGGCGCTCTACCATTATTTGATGCAGGGGTATCCATTGTTAAAGAAGAATATGATGGGCAAAATTTACTGCTGGAGAAAATAAAGAACCGAATTGACAAAAAAGAATATCCTATTTTTGTCACCGGAGGCAACGGCAAAGACAAACTAACACATATTCTACATAATCCTTATCTTTCATTCTGCCATGACAGGCTTTGTAATATTGAGGGTTCGTTAATCACATTCGGCTTTAATTTCGGTGAATATGATGAACATATAATTGAAGCCATAAATACTGCTGCCAAAAACGGCGAAAGAGTCAAAGATAGATTATGGAGTGTCTATATTGGTATATATTCGGAAAAGGACAAAAAACATATTGAGACGATAACAAAAAAGTTCAAATGCAAGGTTAATATGTATGATGCAAAAACCGCTCTTATATGGGATTCAAAAGTAAATAAGCACTGAAACTTCAAAAAGTAATTATAAAGGAGTATTTGCAATGGGAAAAAATCAGCACGTTATAAAAACCGATGATGGTTGGGGTGTTAAAGGTGCGGGCAATAGCTGTTTAAATTAAATCATAAAGGGGATTAATTATGTATATTACAGCTTCTTCGCTATATGATTATATTCAATGCCCACATAAAGTTTGGCGAGATATTTATGGGCCGAAGGAAGAAAAAATCCAAGAGACCAATCCTTTTGTACAGCTATTATGGGAAAAGGGAATAAAACACGAAGAAAAAATCATCTCAAAACTCGGAGGTTTTCTGAACCTTAAAGAAGGTTCGATTGATGAACGTTTTCAAAAGACGATAGAAGCAATGAAAAACAAGACGCCTTTAATTTATCAAGGCGTCATGAAATATGAAAATCTTTTAGGAATCCCCGACCTTCTAAGAAAATTACCTGATAATAGTTACATGCCAATTGATATTAAATCAGGTGTGGGATTTGAAGGTGCTAACGACGAAGAAGGAGATGAGGGAAAGCCCAAAAAGCATTACGCTGTACAGCTATGTTTGTATAACGACCTTTTAAAGAAATTCAGATTTGCTACTCACAATAATGGAAATATAATTGATATTACTGGCGAAGAAGTCGAATATAACCTTATTGCTCCGATGGGGGTTAAAATAAAAGAAACCTGGTGGGAGTTATACGAACGAATTAAAAAGCATGTTGACCTATTGATAAAAAATCAAGAGAAAAACAAACCAGCTTCTGGCGGTATTTGCAAGCTTTGTCCTTGGTATAATTCTTGCAAAAAGTGGTGTGAAGAAACAAAGGATTTAACCAACGTTTTTTATCTTGGCAGAAGCGTGCGAGACAAAATTAATACAGACCTTTTAATCGAAGACATAGATTCATTTTTAAATATTGATGTTGCTGAAGTAATGAAACAGAAGGATAAAGAAAAGAGATCAGGCAATAAAGATTTTTTGTATGGCATCGCTGAAGGAAATTTGCAGAAATCCCTAAATAGAGCCAAAATTCTTTATCAGACAAAAAAACCTGTTATTTATGAAGATATTGTTTTGCCTGAAGTGAATTATGAACTCTATTTTGATATTGAAGATGACCCTACTCAGGAGTTTGTTTATTTACATGGAGTATATGAGAGACACAGACATAGTGAAAGATATGTTCATTTTATCGCAACCGAAATATTACCTGAAGCAGAAAAAGAAATATGGCAACAGTTTTGGAAGTATATTGAATCATTGCCTAAAAATGATTACGCCGTTTATTATTACTCTTCCCATGAAAAGACAATTTACAAAAAATTACAGAAGCGCTATTCTGATGTTATTACGATAGAAAAAATGGGAGAATTTTTTGATAACCCAAATGTAATTGATTTATATAGAATCATTGAGAAACACACTGATTGGCCTGTTGGAAGTTATTCCCTAAAGACATTGGCGACATATCTTGGTTTCAAGTGGAGAGATGAAACACCTTCTGGGGCTTTATCAATTCAATGGTTCAACAATTATTTAGAAAATAACGATAAAGACATCCTGCAAAGAATCCTTGAATATAATGAAGATGATTGTAATGCCCTAATGGTCCTAAAAGACAAGCTGGTTGAATTAAGCAATAGTTAAACTAATCGCCGTTTCAAACCTTTTGTGATAATCATTTCGCGGACGATTATTTCGTAAAGCTTCATACCCCTTGTCCTTTGTCAATTTCTCCCGGCTAAAAATCTTGACAGTTAAAGGCGATTGACAGACAATGGAGGGGTAAACTTTGGATGCTTTGGCGGAGAGGTAAATGGCAATCAAAAAAAGCGAACTTTATAGTTCAATCTGGAAAAGCTGCGATGAGTTAAGGGGCGGGATGGATGCATCCCAATACAAAGATTACGTATTGGTTTTTCTGTTCATGAAATATGTGTCGGACAAATACTACGGAATTAAAGATGCACCTATCGAAGTGCCAAACGGCGGCAGTTTCAAGGATATGTCCGCATTAAAAGGCAAAGCTGACATAGGAGAGGGAATCAATAAAATCATCGGAAAGCTGGCCGAAGCTAATGACCTAAAAGGCGTCATTGATGTAGCAGATTTCAACGACTCCGACAAATTAGGCAAAGGTAAGGAAATGGTTGACCGGCTTTCCAACCTGATAGTCATATTTGAAGACGAAAACCTAAATTTCAGCGGAAACAGGGCCGAAGGTGATGATATTCTTGGCGATGCCTACGAATATCTAATGCGGCACTTTGCAACCGAGTCCGGCAAAAGTAAAGGGCAGTTTTACACCCCCGCTGAAGTATCACGTATAATGGCCAAAGTAATCGGTATCAGTAAGGTCCAAAGAGCTGACACTACCGTTTACGACCCGACATGTGGGTCAGGTTCGCTGTTGCTGAAAACCGCTGATGAAGTATCTGTTAAGATTTCTATCTATGGGCAGGAAATGGACAATCCCACACGCGCCTTGGCTGTAATGAATATGTGGCTGCACGATAATCCTGCCTCTGTAATTAAGCAAGGCAATACATTGGCTTCTCCCCAGTTTACCGATGAAAAAACCGGACACTTGAAAACCTTTGATTTTGCCGTTGCCAATCCTCCCTTTTCCAACAAGGCATGGCGTAACGGCTTTGACCCTGCAAATGATGTTTATGAGCGTTTTACAGGGTATGGCATACCACCGGCAAAAAATGGCGATTATGCCTTCCTGCTTCATCTGATTCGTTCGCTCAAAAGCAAAGGCAAAGGCGCAATAATCTTACCCCATGGTGTTTTGTTCAGGGGCAATGCCGAAGCCGAAATACGCAAAAACATTATCCGCAGAGGATATATAAAGGGCATCATCGGTCTGCCTGCCAACCTCTTTTACGGAACAGGTATTCCCGCCTGCATCGTTGTACTTGATAAGGAAAATGCCGAAGGCCGTAAAGGCATTTTTATGATTGATGCCGGTAAAGGTTATGTAAAGGACGGCAACAAAAACCGCCTGCGCGAGCAGGACATTCACAAAATCGTGGATGTATTCAACAAACAGTTGGAAATTTCCAAATACTCCAGAATGGTACCGGTAGAAGAAATTGAGCGAAATGAATTCAATCTCAATATTCCACGCTATATCGATAGTCAGGAACCCGAAGACCTTCAGGATATTGAGGCGCATTTGCTGGGTGATATTCCCAATAGAGACATTGACGACCTTGAGAATTACTGGAAGGTGTATCCATCGCTAAAGAGTAAACTGTTTATTGCAGGTTCACGCAAGGGCTATAGCAAACTCAAAATATCGCCGGAGGAAATAAAGCAGACAATCTTTACTCATCCCAAATTTGTAAGCTTCTCGCAGGAAATAGATGCTGTCTTTGCCGGATGGAAAAAGAAAAACAGGAAATTTCTCAAAGATGTTCAAGTGGGCGTTAAACCCAAGCAAATTATAACCGCTATTTCCGAAGACATACTAAAAAGCTTCGCCGATGAGCAATTGATTGATAGATACGATGTGTATCAACACCTTATGACTTACTGGAACGAGATAATGCAGGATGATATGTATATCTTGGCTGTCGATGGCTGGAAGGCCGGGAATATTGTCATAAGAAAAATAAGGGAATCCAAAGATAAAAAGAAAAAGGAAATTGAAGGATTAGAGGGCTTGGAAGGCAAACTGATTCCTATTGAATTCATCATAAATCGCTACTTTGATGCAGAACAGAAAACAATAGAGCAACTCGAATTACAGCGGGATGATATTGTTCAACAACAGGAAGAAATGGTGGAAGAACACAGCGGCGAAGAAGGATTGCTTGCAGAGGTCATAGATGATAAAGGCAAGATTGCCAAAGGCGAAGTGCTCAGACGCATCAAAGTAATTAAAGACGATAATGCTTATGAGGATGAATTGAAGGTATTGCAGTATTATCAGAAGCTGATAGAGCAGGAAGCCCAAATCAAAAAGAAGATTAAGGAAGCGCAATCCGACTTGGAGAAAAAGGTTATAACCCAATACAAGGCGCTTACAGAAGATGAGATAAAAACGCTTGTGGTAGATGACAAATGGATGGCTGCTGTTGAACGGAATATCAAAACCGAAATGGACCGTATCTCGCAACATCTTACCCAACGTATAAAAGAATTAGCCCAGCGATATGAAACCCCGCTGCCAAACTTGACTCAAGAGGTCAAGGAACTGAGTGGCAAAGTCAATGCTCATTTGAAAAAGATGGGATTTGTATGGAACTAAGAGAGGGATATAAGAAAACTGATGCGGGTATAATTCCAAATGACTGGGATGTGAGGGAATTAGGAAAAGTTGCCGTGTTTACAAATGGCAAAGCCCATGAGCAATACATAGATGATAACGGAAACTACATTGTCGTCAATTCAAAGTTCATATCATCAGAAGGTGAGGTGGCCAAATATTCCAAAGAAAACCTCAGTCCGCTTTTAACAGGTGCTATTACAATGGTAATGAGCGATATTCCGAACGGGAAAGCATTAGCAAAATGTTTTCTCATAAAGCAAAATGGTAAATACACCTTAAATCAGCGGATATGTTCATTTAAACCTTACAATGCAAGCAATGAATTTTTGTTTTACATACTCAATAGAAATAAATATTTTCTTGCCTTCGATAGTGGTGTTGGTCAAACCAATCTGAGAAAAAGCGAAGTATTAACCTGCCCAATTCCTCTACCACCCACTAAAAAAGAACAACAGGCCATAGCCCAAGCCCTAAGCGATGCGGAGGAACTGATTACTTCCTTAGAAAAACTCATCACCAAAAAGCGAAATATCAAACAAGGTGCAATGCAGGAACTTCTTACAGGCAAAAAACGTATGCCGGGATTTAATGGGAAGAGGGAAGTGAAGCAGATGGGAGAAATCGGGAAACCTTATGGCGGACTTTCAGGAAAATCGAAGACCGATTTTGAAAATGGAACATATCATTACATCCCGTTTCTCAATATATTGAATAATCCCGTTATCGACACAAGCTACTTTGATTATGTAAACATTCGTTCTGATGAAACCCAAAACCAAGCTATGAGGGGCGATTTATTCTTTAATGGTTCATCAGAAACACCAGAAGAGGTTGGCATGTGTTCCGTCTTATTGGAAGATATCCCAAATCTTTATTTGAATAGCTTCTGCTTCGGCTTCAGATTGAACAAGGAATTAAAAACAGAAGGGCTATTTTTGTCCTACTTTTTTAGAAGCAAGGTAGGTAGAAAGTTGTTTTTCTCATTAGCACAAGGAGCAACACGCTACAATCTTTCAAAATATAACTTCATGAAAATGGAAATTCCTTTTCCGAAGCCCGAAGAGCAGACCGCCATTGCCCAAGTTCTCAGCGATATGGATGCGGAAATCGAAACATTGGAACAAAAGCTGAATAAATACAGGATGGTAAAACAGGGCATGATGCAGGAACTACTCACAGGTAAAAAGAGATTGATATGAGTAAGGTAGGCCAAAAAGAAAAAGAAACACAAAACCGTGTGGTCAAGCTATTTAAAGACCAATTGAAATATGCCTATCTGGGCGACTGGCACGACCGAGAAAACAACAGCAATATTGAAGAAGAATACCTGCGCAGTTTCCTTAAAGATAAACAAGGATACAGCGAAACGCTCATCAATAAAGCCCTGTATGAGCTAAACAAAGCCGCAGGCGACCAAAGCAGAAGTCTCTACGACATCAATAAAGAGGTCTATACGCTATTACGCTACGGCGTGCAGGTCAAGGAGGATGTCGGGGACAATAAGAAAACCGTATGGCTAATCAATTGGAAAGAAACCCTAAAAAATGATTTCGCCATAGCCGAAGAGGTCACCGTTAGAGGTCAACATGATAAACGCCCTGATATAGTGCTGTATATAAACGGTATTGCGCTGGGGGTTCTGGAATTAAAGCGAAGCACCATATCTGTTTCAGAAGGCATACGTCAAAATCTCGACAATCAGAAAGAGATTTTCATAAAACAGTTTTTTACAACCATCCAGTTTGTTATGGCCGGTAATGATACCGAAGGTTTGCGTTACGGCACTATCGAAACTCCTGAAAAGTATCACCTCACCTGGAAGGAGGATAGCGATGTAGAAAACCAGATGGATAAGCACCTGCTCAAATTATGCAACAAAGAACGGTTCATTGAGCTTATTCATGATTTTATCGTTTTTGACCGTGGCATCAAAAAACTATGCCGACACAATCAGTATTTTGGGGTAAAAGCTGCGCAGCAGCGAGTTCGCAAGCGGGAAGGCGGTATCATCTGGCATGCTCAGGGCAGCGGCAAGAGCTTGATTATGGTTTGGCTCACTAAATGGATTCGTGAGAGTATGTCAGATGCACGGATCCTTATCATTACCGACCGTGATGAGTTGGACAAGCAAATAGAAAAGATATTTAAAGGCGTAAGCGAAGATATTTACCGCACCAAAAGCTGCAAGGATTTAATTGAGAAACTTAATTCTGCGAAACCGTGGCTGCTCTGTTCACTTATCCATAAATTCGGTAACAGAGAAGAAGCTGATTATGAAGGGTATATTGAAGACATAAGGCGCAATTTGCCAAGGAATTTCAGGGCAAAAGGCGACCTCTACGTATTCGTTGATGAATGCCATCGTACTCAGACAGGTGAACTGCATAAAGCAATGAAAGATATTTTGCCCAATGCTATGTTTATCGGTTTTACCGGCACGCCCTTGCTTAAAACAGATAAGCTCAAGAGCATTGAGGTATTTGGCCCATATATCCATACTTATAAATTCGATGAAGCAGTTACGGATGAAGTCGTGCTTGATTTGCAATACGAGGCCAGAAACGTTGACCAGAATATCACTTCGCAGGAAAAGATAGACCAGTGGTTTGAGGCAAAAACAAAAGGATTGACTGATTCTGCCAAAACCGAGCTTAAAAAACGATGGGGCACTATGAAGCGTGTCCTTAGCTCGCAATCCAGATTAGAGAAAATAGTTGCTGATATCATGCTCGACATGGAAACCAAAGACCGTTTACAAAGCGGCAGAGGCAATGCCATGTTAATATCTGGCAGCATTTATCAGGCGTGTAAATATTATGAATTGTTTCAAAAGGCGGGGCTGGCAAAGTGTGCTATTGTTACTTCTTTTGTGCCCGGCACCAGCGATATAAAGGGCGAAAGCACCGGCGAAGATGCTCCAACGGAAAGACTGAAGGAATACGAAATATATCAGAAAATGCTAAACGGGAAGAATGTCGAATTATTTGAAGAAGAAGTAAAAAAGAAATTTGTTGAAGAACCGGCACAAATGAAGCTGCTTATTGTGGTTGATAAGTTGCTTACCGGCTTTGATGCTCCTCCAGCCACATATCTGTATATAGATAAAAGCATGCGAGACCACGGCCTGTTTCAAGCTATCTGCCGGGTAAACCGGTTAGACGGCGATGATAAAGAGTATGGCTATATTATTGATTACAAAGACCTTTTCAGGAGTCTGGAAAATTCCTTAATAGATTACACTTCAGAAGCACTTGATGGGTATGAAAAGGAAGATGTAACCGGCCTGCTAAAAGACAGGCTTCAAAAAAGTAAAGAAGAATTGGACGGTGCCCTTGAAGTCGTTAAAGCATTATGCGAACCCGTAGAATATCCCAAGGACACTTTGGCCTATATTCGGTATTTCTGCGGAAATACGGAGAATGCTGACGATTTAAGCGAACATGAACAGAAGCGAGTTGCGTTATATAAACATACAGCTGCCCTGGTTAGAGCATATGCCAACCTTGCTAATGAAATGGAAGAGGCGGGCTACACTTCAAAAGAAACCGAGCAGATAAAAGCCGACGTTAAATATTTTGAGAACGTGAGAGCAGAGATAAAACTTGCAAGCGGAGATTATATTGACTTGAAGGCGTATGAGCCCGCTATGCGACATTTAATAGATACCTATATCAGCGCCGAAGAGAGCAAAAAAGTATCCGCATTCGATGACATGACTTTGATAGACCTAATTGTTAAACGAGGGGCGGATGCACTCAACGATTTGCCAACAAATATAAGTAGAAACAAGAAAGCTGTTGCTGAAACTGTTGAAAATAATTTGCGTAAAGTAATTATTGATGAACAGCCGGCAAATCCAAAATACTATGAAAAGATGTCTGAACTATTGGAGCAGTTAATCAGAGAACGCAAGCAAGAGGCCAGAAGCTACGAGGAATATTTGGCGAAAATCGTCGAGCTTACTAATAAAATAAAAAGACCTGACATTTCAACGGACTATCCGAGAACTTTGGATTCCCGCCCCAAAAGAGCGTTGTATGATAATCTGAATAAAAACGAAGCCGTAGCGATTGCTTTAGATGCAGAGATTATTTCTACTAAGAAGGATGGCTTTCGCGGGAACAAAATCAAGGAACGCGAAGTCAAAAGTGTCATTCGAAAGTATGTAAAAGATACAGCAGAAGTAGAAAGAATTTTTGAGTTGGTAAAAAACCAAAGTGAATACTGAGATGCATCAAATTCAAGTCGGAAGTATGTTAGTTGATGTCGTGAGAAAGGACATCAAGAATCTTCATCTTGCTGTTTATCCTCCTGCCGGACGAGTACGAATTGCGACGCCGCTAAAAGTAGATGATGAATCCGTTCGTTTGTTTGCCATATCGAAATTGGCATGGATAAGAAAACAACAAACAAAGTTTAGAAATCAGCAGAGGCAATCAAGACGAGAATATGTTTACAGGGAAAGCCACTATTTTCAAGGAAACCGATATCTCCTCAATGTAACCGAGCACAATGCTCCCTCAAAAGTCGAACTGCGCAATAAGACTTATATTGACCTGTATGTGCGTCAAGGCAGCTCTAAAGAACAACGTCAGGAAATAATGAAAGAATGGTATCGGGAAAGGCTGAAAGAACAAATACCTGGGCTAATTAAAAAATGGCAGCAGATTATAGGTGTCGAAGTTGAGGACTTTGGCATAAAACAAATGAAAACGAGATGGGGCACTTGCAATATTAAAGACAAACGTATTTGGCTCAATCTGGAATTGGCTAAAAAGCCAGCACACTGTTTAGAGTATATTCTGCTCCACGAAACGTTGCACCTGTTAGAACGTCACCATAATGAGCGTTTCATGGCTTATTTGGACAAATATATGCCTTCATGGCGTTCTTATAAAGAAGAATTGAACCGATTCCCCATAAGCCACCCTGATTGGAATTACTAACTACTACACGTTGGATATGGAATTTCTCATGACCTTACCCCAAAAACTTTACCAGTTGCGATTATTGAATACCATTGGTAATGGTCAATCATCATCCAACCGATTAACCGCATTTCTGTTCGACCCCGGAACGATATGCCCATAGATATCCACGGTGGTCTGAATAGAAGCATGACCCATTTGCTCTTTAACGTAATGGAGTGGTGCGCCTTGCTGTAGCAGCAAGCTCGCAAATGTATGCCTTATGTCGTGAAAGCGAAAACGGTGAATTCCTGCTTTTTGTATTATTTTATAGAAGACACGGTGTTTAAGGTTGGCTCCATCCACGGGCTTGCCATATTTGTTAGGAAAAACCAAATGTATAACCTCACGAGATTTCTCGCTGTATTCAACATTGCATGCCGGCAACTGGTCCTTAAATCTGTGGAGCAAGGCCTTATAGTGCTGCTGCAGCACTTCTTTTAGTTGTTCACTCATATCAACAAAACGAACCTTGTGACTTTTCGGAGTACTGAAATATCCACCGCTGTAAGACCTCCGAACTTCAATAACGTTACGTTCAAAATCCACATCGTCCCAGCCCAAGGCTAAAATTTCACCAAGTCTCATGCCTGTTCTGAAGGCACACAACATCAAAGGATAATATTCGGGAAAATCCTTCCGTGTCAATTCGAGGAAATGCGACACATCGTCTTTTGTTAGAAAACTTATCTTTTCTTTTTTGTCTGTCTTTTGAATGAACTTGCCGAGTTTGACCGCAGGATTAGCATACAGAAGACCTTCTTCACAGGCGAATGAAAATATGCTGCTGGTAACAGCCTTGATATATCGAATTGTGGCTGGGGCAAGTCCTTCCTGACTTTTCTTAAGGACAAGGTTAACAACATCTGTCCTTTGAATCTCATTCAACCGCTTTCCTTGCCATGCTGGTGCAAGGTGTGCTTGTATAGTTCTCAGGTAGCCCCGCCAAGTATTTTGTTTACAAAGTGCCTTGGCATATTTTTCGATGTAATGTTCTACATATGCTGCAAACTCCGGCGAAGTACTTTTTACAAGGGTGCTCGTGCTTGTTGTGTGGTAACGATTTCGCAACCCTAAGACACATGCATCAGCCTCTGCTCTGGTTGCAAATTTACGAGCACCTATTCTTCCCTTGTCATTTACAACCACATACCAAGGCTGGCCTACACCTCGGCTAAATTGCTTTATTGCTGCTATCATATTTTTAATCTCCTATTTCTGAACCGGGTTGTCAGCATAGCGCGAGCAAATAAAAGCGCAAGTTAATTTTTGGAAAAATTTTAGGAGAAGAACATAACATGCGCGCTATAGCGCACTTAGGAGCACAAATATTTTTTGATACCGCCAAATTATAGGCTTATAAGGTAGCTGACGAGATTAAATTAGAATGACCTTGCAAGATTTAGTTAGTGGGTCGGACTGCATCTTATTTCTACCCTATTGCCTCATTTCCTGTCAAAGGCTTGACTCTGTGTTGTTCCAATGGGGGTGAGATCACGGATATGGGACTTGGTTTAGAGGGGACCGAATGAGGTTGAAAGTATCCTCGTAGAAAACGGGTATAAAGATATAGAAGTCTGGCTTGAGCCGGAAAAGGTTTTCTGCATAGGCAAGGGGAAAAAGACGGACTAATCTTTTTATATCATTTTAGGCAAACGGCTGCTTGAATAAATTAGTAGAAGTTGAAGAGATGATGTTTTGCCTGCTAAAGGCTTGTATTTAGTGGGTGAACCTTTGTAACACAGTAAATGGCCTATAGATTCATAAATAACATGTCAAACCGATGGTTCTGAACCGGGTGGCAGGAAGGGTGTTAAACGGAAAACTTGCACAATACGTTAAAAATTAGAAATTCCCAATCAACATTCAACGACTCATATACGCCATATATTTAAGATAATATAGACTGCCGGGGGCGCAGAAAAGGGAGGTTTTGTGCCTTTGGCATTTATCATGGATGGAAGTTTTTGATGCACAACGATCATAGTATTTTTGTAATGGGGATACAAAAACGTAGAAAAATCAGACTGACATATTTTGATCACAAAATTAAGCTAAATTTTACGAAGCTGTCTGTTCCCCTGTATTATCGCCCCTCTCGCCATGTAGGCAATGATTCCGATTGTTATTATTTTTGGTTTTCAGAAGCCGCTGGTGTCAAACATTTTTTGGAATTGCCGGCTTCCCACATAGTAAGTATGGACCTCACGGATGAAGTCTTTGACCCTGAAAGGCTAACTATCTCCAATGAGGATTTGAGTGATATTAAAACTAAGAAACAGAAGCTTGATCCTAAGGATTCTACACCAACAGAGCCGGCATCTGCAGAATATGACGAAATTGCCAAATTGGCTAAACGTTTAGCAGCCGAAATAAAAGCGAACGGCTTATCCGGGAAGGAAGTGCGTAGCGGGGAAGGAGTCGGCAATGGCCAGCAAAATGCGGAGGCCATGCAGAAAAATTGATGAACCTCGGCTCATTTTGGAGGGGATGAGCCGAACGGTTATTTGGAGTCGAAGGCATAGGTATGTTCCTCCTCCTGTGCCTTCGGCGTCTTTTAACTAATGGTCTGATAGGACTTGGATGTGCTATTGTCAAGGTATCGTATGGGTGACCTTTCCAGGTTCAAATTGTGCCAATGGCATGAACAGAGGGGCATAAGGGGAAGTCCTTGGATGTATCAAGTAATAAGATTGGCAGATTAAGGATTGGCTTTGATATCGTGCGGAAGATGAGAAAAATTTGGCTTGTTAGGTTTCTATCTTAATTTTATATCTGTAGAAAGTGTTTGTTTATGAAAAGGGCTGAGATACTCAAAGCAAAGGACGTTATGACGAGGAGCGCAGTTAACGTAAAAGAAGATACACCAATATGTGAAGCCTTAAAGCTTTTAGTAGAATACGATATTTCAAATATGCCTGTGGTTGAAGATGATATGACCCTTGTTGGGATTTTATCGGGAAAAGATTTAGTAATATTGCACTATGGTAATGAAGAGGATAAGAAGAAAACAGTCGCTGATTTTATGATGCAACCTCCAATTTACTTTGATGAGAATGATAACCTGAAGGATGTCTGCGATTTCCTGACCAAGAACATTTTTACAAGAGTCCCAATAACATCGGGGAAAAAGCTTGTCGGCATTATAAGCATAAAGGATGTCCTTGAATCTATTATTTAGTTCTCTTGGGGGTCAAGGCTCTATGGGGCTGCTTTCTCTGGGCGTTCTTAACGTCTCCAATCAAGATGTAACCACAGATTTTATGCATTCCTGCCTTTCGGCAATGAAAAGTAGCGTAAATCCACCTTATCACCGAATTTGCTCTTTAGTTGATAATCTGCCACCTGACTGTCCACCGCGGTTCACCATCAATTATTCACTGTTTCTTATCCTTGCCAATAAAGAGTTTACCATGTATAATGTCCCCAGTTCGATTATATCACCCTTGTTTTTAGATTCTTTTGAAGAATATCTGGAGCAGATTCGGATACCTCTGGTGACCATAGAAAAAAAATCTGTATCAGTGAGCAATGTTGACTGTGCAACAGATATCTATTCCAAACATGGAGAGTTTATTCTTTCGGTCATTCGTTACCACGCGGGAAATAACAACAAAATAGATGACCTGTTTCAGGATTTTTTCCTTTCACTTGTGCGTAGGCCTATACCGCCAGACGTTCGAAACATTAGGGGTTATCTCTATAGGGCAATAACCAGTGAAATTATTGATGCATCCCGGCGAGTGAAAAGTTACAAAGCCCGTATGGAAAAATATGCCTGGAATCTCAATTACTCTATCAACAGAAACACGCCGGAAAACGTCTTAATAGAAATTGAAGAAATCAATAAAATGCTCAAACTTATAGAGAGTCAGTTACCACACAGCGAGGCCCAGGCGGTTACTTTGCGGTATAAGAGTGACTGGAGTATCGAGGAGGTAGCCAAGAAGATGCGGGTGAACAATAGAACCGTCAGCAGGTATATCTCCTCAGGATTAAGTAAGGTCCGTCAACTTTTAACAATAAAAAAGGGTACTTAGAATGGTTGCTCATAGTCCTAACTCATTATGTAAACAGGCCAAGATATATTATTATGATTTTCTCTTTAGTGAAAGCCGTGGGCTTATCCCTGAGTCTACAGTTGACCACATTGAGCACTGTCAACACTGCGAGGAACAGATAAGCCAACTCAAAGCAGTATTATCAAAAACTGATAATTTTAAATCAGAGCAAGAAAAAATTAGCTCCGCCGTTGCCACTATGCTGAAACTCCATTTTGCCTACATTGGCAAGCCTGTAACCTGCAATATCGTAAAACCTTTTCTGCCAAGTCTATTGGACCCGGCATTAGGAATAAGTATCCCAACGCCGATAGTAACACACCTGTACAACTGTCAAAAGTGCTCTGAAGATTTAGACATAATTCGAACTTTAGGTCTTAACCGTAAGCAGTTATGCCGGTTGAGCCAGTTATTTGCAGATAAACCCGGCGAAGATGATATTAGCTGCTCAAGTGCCAAAAACGCCATTCCATCAATTGCGTCAATGGCTTTAAGTGAAAGCGATTCAGAAGTTCTGAAACATGTGTGCAAGTGTCCCGCTTGCAGGGATTTACTTTACCAAGAGCGGCAGAAAATTTGCGCCAGTTTGCCTGAGTTCTCAGAGACTCCAGAATTTCCGTGTGACCAAGTTTCGACAACAGATATTTTTGATTATGTTATACCATACGGGCTTGACCCCTCCGGTGACCAGTATGCAAAATTCCGCAAATCATTTACCTCGCATATAATCGGCTGCCCAAATTGCCTGGCGAGAATGCAGCAACTCCACAAAACCATTTACTATCTTGCTGAGCGGGCAGAATCTGATGTCGTAACTATATACGAAATAGATGAATCTGCCAAAGCTCAAGCAACAGTCGAAGCCGATTTCCCTTATAGTGAGTTTCCAATTAAGGTAAAAGTTATAGAACAAGAGGATAAAGCAATTGCCGAACACACAACTCCGGTCGTAAATTTTGCTGTCGCCTTAAAACAGAAAATATCAACAATGGAGTTAAAACCATTGGTCAAAACTGCTATCGCAGCCGCAGCAGTCATATTGATAGCAGTTGCACTATTCTTTCACACATCCACTGCCAAAGCAGTTACCATAGAAAGAATCTATAAGGCAATTGAAAATGTGAAAAATGCTTATATTTCAAATTTTGTTCCTGACCAAATAGAACCTGAACAGGAAAAATGGATGTCGCGCGAGTTAGGTATTTATATAACTAAAAACAAGCAAGAGTTGGTTCTCTGGGACATTCCAAACAGAGTCAGGAAGATAAAGCATTTAGATACTGATTCAATCGAGATAGCACCATTATCTTCTGAAATGGCTATGGAAATCGAAAAGGTGATAACTGGTTTCTTGGGTTTGGTTCCTTTTGCCGACTTATCTCTGGTTCCCAACGATGCCGAATGGAACCATATAGCTGACGACAGCTTAAAAGTCGCTGAGGGTATTGAAGTATACGACCTGATATGGGTCGGGGAAAAGCATATCAACTTTGTCGTACTCAACAAGTGGAGGGTTTTTGTAGACACCGAAACGGATCTTCCCCAAAGGACCGAATTGTATAGAAAGCAAGCTCTTGACAGTGATTATACTTTGGAATCAGTTAACAAAGTAAAATATTTAGAGAAGAACCAAATAGAATCTGTGATTAAAGAGAGCTCTTTTTAAACTATCTATACTCAGCTATCTTCTCACAACATACAGTAGGAAGATTAGCAAATAATATATACTCTGTCTGATTGTTGCAGTTTCATTCCGGCAGCCATAGTGGGCCGCGACTTGTGTAGGGGTCGATTGTTTTTTCTGCAAGCAGTTGATCGGCTTTTACTCTGCTGAGGTGTCCATCTACAAAACCTATATTGACGGTTTTGTTTGGGTGGCGGCCATCTAAAGCATCGCGTTCTTGGTCAGACCATAACTTTCTGTCTTTGTTAATGCAAAGACCGGGTATATAAGCAGTATCTTCAATTATGGTATTACCGAGAGAAACTGGAGGGGTCTTTGTTGCGTGCCACCAGTTTATTAAACTATAGCCACTGTCAACTATCAGCAGGGTTTTTTCAGGATGTGGCACATCACTTAAAGCCAGAGACGAACCAATAAATTCGGCACGACTTCTTCTGCCAGATGAACTTTTACATATAGACTGGTTGATACCATAATTTCCGCAAAGAATATTGTTTTTAAGACTGGGGTCCCTCAGCTTTTTGGATGGGCACGCAAGTATTGTTTTTTTACCCGCCTGCTTTGTGTAAAATCCCTCTATAAAGTTGAACCACCACCACCCCCTTCTATCGAATTGACCATATCCGGCATAACCACCTGGAGGCGGAAGCACTGGAGTATTATCAAAACCATAGGGAAAGCCATCGTTTTCAGCTTCATACATAAGCAGACCGAGCGTCAACTGCTTGATATTCAAGCTACACAGAACTGCTTTACTCTGCCACCTTGAAACTTGCAAAGCAGGCATTGCTATAGCCATAAGAAGTGCAATGACAGCTATGATTACAAGCGATTCGACAAGTGTGAAAGAAAAGTACTTCATAGATAGTCAATTTTATCCACATTTTTTGATGAATCCATACCATTTTACAACATTTGATTCAAGTCTTCAAATTAGACTATTAAAAAAGGCAGGTTTGGATTAGAAGTCATCCAAACCTGCCCGGATTTGCCTCAAAAAGTTTGGTCAAGCACACGCCCTCATATAGTAGATTGTCCATGGCATTGATACATCACAAGCGTAGGGGTCATAAGGGTCTTCTATACACGGCGCTTTTCTCATTCTTTCCATTATAGATGAACTGCAGCTGCCACTTGCAGCAGCTGCGCAGCCCCATCGCTCCCAGTATATATAATAATAGCCCCCACACGCCCCCAAAACAGGCTGTTCGCAAAATATTTCGCCGTATTCTTGGAGAAGTCGGGTACAGGTATAGCCTGCAGCACCTACTATATTGCGAAGCTCGGTGTCGTTAAGCTCGGTAAAGTTGCCTTGCAATTCTATAGGTTGATTAGAAATCAAAAGGGCCGTACCTTCCGTCCAGTCCATATCAAAAAAGCTGATGTCCGTGCGATAATAAAATTTATTACTTGCCAAATCTATAGTCCACACATATTTATCGTCAATGGCGTCAAGAACAACAAAATGTTTCTGGTAAGGAATATGCAGGATTACATGGCAACCAGCCAAACTCCTGAGGGTCTGTGTATCGGTCCTGACAGTGCGGCAGTAAAAACCCTGACCTTCTGCAAATTGCTTCATTGCGTAAAGACTTGTAGTTTTATCCGGCTCACTTACTAACTGAGCAAGCTGCTGTTCAGAGACATCTCTGCCTAACTGCCCAAAGGTGTATTCCATAGCTATTGTTGCACAGTTTAGGTTCCGTGTATCTTCGGTAGCTGCAATCGCCAGTTTCTTTGCCAAAAGCAGGTCTGTATCTATTACTTCCGAGCGGTGATAAATCAGGGATTTGTCAGCCACAACAGAATGGTGCTCTATCAATGTGTCATTTTGATATTCAACTTCGAAACTTCTACCTTCAGGGACATTTGCATCTATACTGGTGATATTCCATAGGTCATGTGCTATCAATCTACTTGAACCGGCTTCGAATTTCTCTATCAAAATTTTAGTGGGAACCCAGTTACCTAATACAAAGCGGTGATTAGAGTATTGCGCAGAGGTAATCGAATCCGAGATACTTCGTACCGAAGAAGAAATCACAGCATAACCTTTTCCAGGGTCCATAACAAATAGCATTTGCGAACCGTCTGCGTTATTTACCGTCAAATGTACTTGCATTTGTCCATCAATGTTTTTTTCAACGGCTGAGCTTTCGCTGTTGACAAGGCTGTTATACTCGCAATAACCCCGCCCCCAGGGAATGAACCCAGCGGTCAATGAACCACCGACAGCATGTGGGATGTTGCCTATTGAGTCAACCATTGCATTATTGACAGATGGACAATAGGTGGTGTACTTTTCTCCATCCCAAGCAAATATTCGTCTTGAATTCCAGCTCACATTAAACTGCTCGGTCATAAAATTATCTGCTAAATCCTTGCCTGGTTTTATTGAGTCAGTACGTGAGTCTACGTTGATTTCCCAGTAGAATCTGTTTCCGTCGAATCTTACAATTTCGGTCGAAGTCATTGTATATTCGTTGGATAATTCATAGCGGATGTTGAAAGGTATCGCGTCAAGTTTCATCTTCTGGAGTTCTTCCGTTATCTCCGGTTTGTCTGGGCTGCTTAAATACTCTTTATTTTTTTCACAAATTCGACTATCGATTTCATTCATGTCCGTTATTTTTGGTGCTTTGTACTCTTGATGTGTTGCTTCAATTGTACCCGCCGGTATCCAGGTCCCTCTTGATTGGCTCGTTAGTTGTTGAAAGATTTGCAGAATCTCAGCTCTTTCCAGCACCCTATCTGCAAAGGCATTGGAACTAATACTAACTAAAAGAATAGTCGCAAATATAATGTTTTTCGTTTTCATGATTGCCTCCTTTTCATAAAAGTACCCTCGTAAAAATGGTTCCTGACCAAAGTGCTCCTTCTAAAGGAACTAAATCCTTCTCACTTTATATGGCGGTTGTCAACCATTAAATGTTGATTGTTTTTTGGAGTAATTTCTCAAAAAAGAAAATCTTGGGGTACTTCACATATAATAAATGAATCGAAAAATACCCATCCGCAGCGGTCAAGTACTGTTCGCCGCTAAAAAAATTTATCATGTCATGTAATGTTTAGCAATAGGCACATATAATAAGCACGGAGATATAAGAAAACCACTGCTATTCAGTCCTCTCAAGCCAGTATTCGACAAACAGCATTAAATCATTTGGGTCAACATTACCATCTGTATCGAGATCAGTACCTCCACACCAGTTTGGATCACTACAGTCAGCTTCTCGCCAGTGTGATGCAAGTATTGAAAAGTCGGCAAAGTCAACTTTTGTGTCGTTATTGAAATCGCGTGTGCGGACATAAAAAAAAGAAATATCACGGTTTGGGTCATGAACAAACCATTCATAGAAATCAACATTGCAATCGCCTATGTTTGTGGCAGTGTAGTCTATAATAAACCAGTCGCCTGGCACAGACTCATCATCGCCATTAAAGCTAAAACCGTCGATACCTGTTTCCTCCCAATCCCATACACGGGCATTGCTTCCTACGGCAGGAAAGCGAGAACCTTCCCAATCACCTGTGATTTCATTGAAATCTCTGGCTGAAAGGACTCCGTAGTTTATGTCTTCTCCCGTAATGGCCAGGTCGCCAACCCAATACTCATTGACATCAGAACTAATGATAATTGTGAGTCTGGTTCCAACCATAATGTCCCTGCCATCAAATGGGGTATTGCCATCGGCTTCGCATACTCTTCTCGAAACTTCTCCAGCAGCCACAGAAATAATACCTAAAAAGATAATGACCAATATTAGCTTTTTCATAATTTACCCCTTTGGAAAAGTCCTGCTAAATATGAAATGAATACGCACTGCGAAATGACTATTAAACCTTACAACCATTCATCATCCTCTCTCAACGTCAGTAATACGACAGCAGAGAAATCACCTGATACATAACTATACACAAATTCATTTTATAAATCAAGGAAAGTTCTCTTTCGCCTGAGGATAAGTTTTGGCGGCAAAAGGATTGAAACGGAATTGATGATTGTTCCATCGGTACTTTGGCCTTAATTTTTGAAGAAAGGAAGGGCTATTTTGGGGGTAGTTTCTTGGACTTGACGTAGAAGAAAAATTTGTATATTCTACGTCCATGAAGTACAATATTTAAACTTATAAGATTCCTTGTTCTGATAGGAATTAACAGAAAAGTATTGAGCAGGATAAATTTTTACTGTGTTTTGATAAATAGGTTTGTAATCCTCATGTGATTTATTGCCCTCTATACGATATAAAAGAACAAATCATGTGGCAGTCTTCAAAACGGAAAAGAGCAAACGAGATTTTCGAAAGATATAAGGGGAATCCCATTCTGACACCGAAAATTTGGCCTTATCCAGCAAGGGCGGTTATCAATCCCGGTGCAATTCTATTGGGAGAAGAAACGATTTTATTTGTTCGTGTCGAGAATATGAATGGTATATGCCATTTGACTGTGGCGCGTAGCACCGATGGGTTAACAAATTGGGAAATCGACCCTACTCCAAGTATGGAGGCCGACCAGAATTCGCAAGAGGAAAAATTGGGTCTGGAGGACCCTCGTATTATTTGGCTCGAAGAGCAGAAGCAGTTTGGAATTGCATATCTCTCTATCAGTAAGATCGGTCCCGCAGTTTCGATGATAATTACCAAAAATTTTAGAACATTCGCCCGTTTAGGTACTCTTTTACCTCCAGAAAGCAAAGATGCTAGTTTCTTTCCTCATAGGATTAAGGGACGATTTGTTTTGATTTATCATCGCATTGTTGCGGGTGAAGCTAATATGTGGATTACTTTCTCGGCCGACTTAAAGCACTGGGGTGATCATAGGCTCTTACTTGGAACGAGATCTACCTCTTGGGATCGTGACAGTGTTGGTCTGGGTCCCCAACCCATCGAAACATCTGAGGGATGGATTATCTTATACTACGGTGTTTGCAACACAACTGGAGGAGCGACATACCGTGTAGGAGCAGCACTTTTGGATTTCGAAGAACCTTGGAGAGTTATAAGGCGAAGCGACGAATGGCTTTTGGAGCCCAGAGAACTTTATGAATGTATTGGTGATGTTGGTAATGTCGTGTTCCCAACCGGAGTCACCGTTAATAAAAAAACAAATCAAGTAAACCTTTATTATGGTGCTGCGGACCGTTGTATTGGCGTTGCGACAGCTGATTTGGGTGACTTACTAAAGTTTCTTTTGTCTTGTCCGGAACCTAGAGAATAGCTACGCAATCTGCTTAAGGTTTGCTATAGTCATCATGTATATTAGAAGCAAAGGGCTTGTATGATAATTGTGATTCGATATTTGACAAACAATTTTTGATACTGTAAAAATCCTATTGCTTTTCAACAAAAGTAAAGGCAACCAAAATGGAAATACCTTCGCGGTTACAAAATCTTCTATCAGAATCGGATATCCAAGGGCCTATATATTCATCGATATCGGAGTTCGAACCGTGGATTTCTGTTAACAAATTAGTGTTCTTTCCCGAATATACTGACCACGGTATCAAGCACATCGAAGGTGTTTTACAAACAACAGAAGCCCTCATCCGAGATGAAGCATGGGAGGTATTCAGTACTGCTGACGCTGGAGCAATAGTGTTAGCATCAATACTACATGATTCGGCTATGCACCTCACTCCGGATTCCTTCGTTGCTCTTGTGGGCGAGAGCAACAAAGAGTATCGGATTATGGATTTCGATAAGTGTACTTGGCATCAATTATGGAACGACTTTCTAACCGAGGCTCTACGTTTCGATGGTCGAAAACTAGTACGGTTATTCGGGAATACCGACCCTGTACATGTTCCTCCAGTTGATCCAGATGAAATGAGCGAGCGAGACCACAAACTGATTGGGGAATTTCTCCGACGCTACCATCACCGATTAGCCCATGAAATAGCACTTTTTGGCGTTCCGAGTCTAGATAATAACAGAATCCGACTAGATGAGAAGCTACCCATGGGTACAGCAGATTTGGTCGGTCTTATAACGAGGGGCCATGGACTGCCGATTCGCTCATGTTTTTCCTACCTCGAATCCAAGCATGCCTTATGCGAATATAAACAAACACACGCTGTTTTTTTGATGGCATTACTACGTATTGCAGATTACCTTCAAATTCAACCTCGACGAGCTCCAACACAAATTCTAAATGTGATGAGATTGAGAAGCCCAGTTTCAAAGGGAGAATGGGATTTCCACCATGCTATTGAAACAATTGAGTATCATGATGACCCTGAGTCGCTTCTCGTTATTGCCAGTCCACGTGATATTAACACTTTTCTCAAAATCAAAGACTGGCTCATTGACTTTCAATCTGAACTTGATACTTGTTGGGCCATTTTAGGCGAAGTCTATGGACCTCGTGTTATAAGAGGGCTAAACAAACTAGGGTTTGTGCTTAGGCGGATCCGATCAAATCTCGACGAGATTGATACCTTTTCAAAAACTGTTGAATACATTCCTACACGTGCTGTTTTCAAAACGGCTGACCCGTCTGTGCTCAATCTACTTGTTGGACCTCTATATAATGACGATCCAGCTTTTGCTGTCAGAGAACTTGTGCAGAACGCCGTGGATGCAGTTCGTGAATTGCACGAATATCAGAAACACCACAAAGGAGAAATAAAGAAAGAGTTGCTCGATCAAGAAGCTGATGTTGTCGTAGCTATAAATAGAAAACCGAGCGGTGAATTATGTCTTACGGTAAGTGACCGTGGAATTGGAATGACAGCAGACGTAATCCGAGACTATTTCCTCTGCGCAGGAGCATCTTTTAGAGAAAGTGAGGTATGGCGCAAAGAGTTCACAGGTCCAACGGGTCGGACAAGTGTTCTCCGAAGCGGCAGGTTTGGAATCGGGGTTCTTGCAGCATTCCTAATTGGAAATGAAATCCGGGTTTCCACTAGATACGTCAATTCCCCTGAAGATCATGGCATTGAGTTCACCGCAACTCTCGATACTGACACGATTGAACTGAAACGTAAGCGTCTTCCTGTCGGTACAGAAATCTGCATCAAGATTTTTGAGAAAATCTCAGAGAAATACAACCGAGCAAAATGGGAATCCGCCATGGATTGGTACTATCTTTCAGAACCCTCTGTCAGATTTGAAGTTGAGGGCGTGAAAGTCGAACCAAAATACAAACTACCGAGTCCTAACTTAGAAAGATTGCCCACTGACTGGAGGCGCACAGAACACCCCGATTACCAAGACATTCATTGGACATATTCTAATGCCCCTGCGGTTTCATGCAATGGTCTTAAAGTTATCAAGAGCAAAACCAAGGCTGCTTTTAACATATCTCCACAAGATGACATTACTGGCAGTATTAGAATTCCTAATCTTTCCATATTCGACCCTGACGGGAAACTTCCGTTAAACCTTCAACGCACGGACCTCAAGGAAGATATTCCATTTGAGCAGGAATTACAACGGGATATCTTAAAAGACTTCCTTTCGTTCGTTATGGTATATGCGCCTACTCTGCCTATGACAAATGCATCTATGTGGGATTTTTACCAGTACTTACCGTATCCTGGCATGGATACGCCTGTACGACAAATGACTCCATGGTTTTGCACACAGCACGGAGTTTCCATCTTAGATAGTTGGCATATCGCTAATGTTCGCCCCAAGTCAGCTATTGCATTCTTTCTGAACTCTGAAAATGAGCTATTAAAGTTTACTAATAAAAATATATCTACGACCATGATGGGTTTACAATGGCCCCCTATCCACAGATATTTTGATCGGCCTTCCTCTCCGTTTTCCATCTTATGTTCACTTTTGTTACGAGAACCAGACCCAGAGTTACATAGAATACCTTCGATTTCAGGAACCAGAATATTCTTCTCTCGTAAATTTATCTCTTCGCTTCAAGAAATAGCACCATATTCGGTTTATGGGAAAAAACCTGCGATTATATTTGAAGAGTTCATTTCGAAAAATAACTTACTGCTTCATAGTAACTGTAAACTTGAGAAAGAAACGAACAATTGGTGCCTTTTCTCGATTGGAGACTGCAATGAACTTTCGGTAGATTTACAATATATAATTAAAGAAGCGGTTACTAAACCTTTTGATCGGGAATCAACAGATTTACAGCATATAATTAAAGAGGCAGTTACAACTAAACCTTTTGATTGGAAATCAGCTATTATCGCAGAATGGTACTTTAATGAACCAAAGGGAAATACTCAACTTTCCGCACTCTCAAAAGCGTGGATTGAAATTATCCGGGATCCTATAATTCCTTATGATATAGAAGAAAGACGCAAAAAACTTACCCATGCTTTCAAATATCTCGATTCTTACATAAAGGTATATGAACAAATACTAAAAGAGCAACAGCAAAAGGAAAATAGACCCTAACCCTATCCACAGACAAACTTTGCAATTTCATGCCTTAGGGGGCATGATAACTTTGCAAAAAAAGGGGGATACGATCTTTGAATTATAATTGAAGGTGAGTATTCTTCGCTCCGCTCAGAATGATGATTTTTAAATCAATGTCAATCTATGTTATTCAGTGCCTAAAACAAAACCACCACTGTATTTGTCGGCTTATAATTCTTCGCTTGTCGCGCCAACCATAGACCACACATCACAGGGAAAATCACGTCTGGTAAATAAAACCAACCTTTTGATATTAAAAACGCAATTTCGTGGAAAGAGCATCCTAATATCAGGGACGAAATATCGCATTTCACATAAGAAACATCGTAAAGCAATCCGCCTTCGTTCCCAAATAGACAAGAAATACGGCGGATAAAATTGGAATCTTCGTATTTCACATGGCGTAAGCCATCCTGTGGACTTCCTTTGCCAAGCGGGAAGTCTGAACCCAAACCTTAGCGGTTAGTCCTTGATTTCCAGTCTCCCAATACCGTGCTTCTCGAATTCATCTTGATATTTCTTCTCGAAATCAAAACGTGCCTTGAATCTCTGCTCCCCGGCCATAGACAGGAGTTTCTTTTCGCCAAGTTTCTTGAGCATATCTCTGTCTGCAAGTCGGTCCACCAATTCATCCCAGAAGGTCTTTTCTTCAAACTCTTCAATGAACGGTCTGACAGGGCTGCTCTCATCATGTTCACGGGTAGGGAAGTACTTACCCATTTCCTCATCGTACGTAATGAGGTTCCCGAATCCCAGCTCTTCGGCGAAGCGTAAGATGTTTTGTTCGAAATTTCGGTATTTCTTTAGGTCTTCCGGTTCATCGGTACGGTGTGCGAACAACACCCAGTCGGCAATTTCGAGGATTTCGATAAAAGTACGATATTCTTCTTTGGAAAAGTCGATATGCATACTGCTCCTTTTATGTAACCTGTCTGGACCAAACGATATCATAGCAAAAAATGTTCCTTATTAAGTCTGAGCATGATTATATTCTCCGCGATGAATTGGAGCAAGTAGTGTAAGAATACGACCAGCTGTTTTTCCTTGGAATACTTCCTCCCTTACATGAAAAATCTGCTACTTATTTGCGTCAGGAGTATGTCGAGCCAATCCCTATGCGTGGACAATCTTCTCTGTGGATGGAGAAAGATACACGGATGTGGTTTTCAGGTTTTTGTGTCCGACCATTTGAATGTATGCGGCCCGGGTGTAACAGGGAATGATACCTGCGACCTTGCGATATTTAGTTTCGGGGTCATTTCAATGTTGTATTTGGGGGTAAAGCCAAAGCATGCTAAGGTTCCGAAACCGTTGTTATATTAAAAGCGTATTAATGTGAATGCGGTTAATGTTTTATCACTGTTACTGTAATTTTCTTGCATAATTTTTTAGTTGCTTTGTTATATCATAGGTGCTAAAATGTAAATCCAGCTAATTCTACGGCACTTTTGTTATAAGGAACCTAATTATGATATCAGGGATTTCAGAGAAAAACAGGAAATTGCTTGACGATCTGAATCGGACGCAAAAAGGGCCTTTTTCTGCGGAAGAAGCCAGGAAAGTTCTTGGAATATCAGGGAGAGATGTGAGTGTTTTACTATCATACTTTGCCCGAAGAGGCTGGCTATCTCGGATAAGGCGGGGGCTTTACATTACTGTTCCGCTAGGTACCATAAATCCACAAGAACTTAAAGAGAATCCGTGGATTGTCGCTAATCGTGTTTTTTCCCCATGCTATATTGGTGGATGGAGTGCTGCTGAATACTGGGAATTTACCGAGCAGATTTTTAATAGTGTTGTTGTCTTCACTCTTCGGAAGCTGCGAAATAAAAACGTCCAGATTCAGGGAACTGATTTTATCCTGAAATTTGCAGATAAGAAGTATTTTGGGAGAACGAAAGCGGTCTGGGTTGATAATGAGAAAATTCAACTTTCAGACCCACTTCAGACTATTGTCGATGTTTTGGACGATCCATCGATTGGTGGAGGCATAAGAAATATTGCCGAAATTGTATGCGAATATTTCCGGTCTCAGTATAGAAACGACGACGAGATAGTTGAGTATATCAAAGCAAGGAAAAACAGAACCATCTATAAAAGACTCGGTTATCTTATTGAAGCCTGTTCTATTGATGCGCCGATTTTACAACAAAAATGCAAAAAAAACATCAGTGCAGGTTTTTCTTTGCTTGACCCTACAGTTGAAGGCAAGGGAGTTTTTAACAGCAAGTGGAATTTGCGGATAAATGTAGGTGTGGATAAATGATCACAAATCAGGAGATAAGAAATTTAGTTACGGAATGGGGGTTGCGGGAAGATGTCATCGAAAAAGATTACGTCATTGGATGGGTTTTGTGGGGCATTGGTTCGGATCCTGATTTAAGCAACCACTGGGCATTCAAAGGTGGCACCTCTCTTAAAAAGTGCTACATTGAAACGTGGCGGTTTTCAGAAGATTTAGACTTTACAGTCATACCCGGCGGACCTGATAAGCCCGCAACAATGGAACCCCTTATTAAAAGAATCCTCGAGCGTGTGCATGAGGAATCGGGCATTGATTTTTCAGTTAGAATTCCTATTTTTAAGCATGCCGAACAATATCTTTATACTGAAGGAAACATCTACTATCGAGGACCTCGCAATGCCCCTTCTCCCGGCAGAATAAAATTAGACATCAGTGGTTTAGAGATCGTTGTGCATCCAACGGTGTTACGTGACATATCTCACCCATACAGCGATTCTTTGCCTGGTCAAGCGCAAGTAAGATGTTATGCGTTTGAAGAAATTTTCGCCGAGAAGTTGCGTGCCATGGGTCAGCGTGGTCGTCCACGTGATTTGTACGACATTGTTCTTCTTTTTAGGCGCAGAGACCTTCAGGCAGAACCACAATTGGTTAAAACCATTTTGGTGAAAAAATGTGAGTCAAAAGGCATTCCTGTTCCAACGCTGGAATTAATCCAGAATGCTCCAACAAAGGGCGAGCTCATCAGTGAATGGGGAAATATGCTGGGGCATCAATTGCAGGCCTTGCCTCCTTTTGAGCAGTTCTGGGATGAGTTGCCGAATATTTTCAATTGGCTTAATGGAGTGTCAACACCGTTGAAGTTTACTTCGATTGCAGCAGGCAAGGAAGAGGATCTTGAATGGACTCCGCCGCCGACTATATGGCAATGGGGTTTGGGTGTCCCGCTCGAATCCATACGCTTTGCCGCGGTTAATCATCTGTGTGTTGAATTAGGATATGACCTATCGGTTAGGCTTATCGAACCGTATTCATTACGGCGCACAAAGGACGGCAATCTGATCCTGCATGCTATCAAAGTTCAAACCGGTGAATCAAGAAGTTACCGCGTAGATCATATCGAGAGCATAAAGGTTACCACAAAGACATTCCAGCCAAAGTATGAAATTGAGTTTTCTCCCCTGGGCATCATACAGGTTAAACCGACGGCAAGAAAGGTTGAATTAAGTTCTTTCGGTAGTTATCGACCTATTAGAAGTTTTGGTGCTACATCAAGGCGAAGAACACCAAACCCCTATGGCATGAAATACGTTTTTCAATGCAGTATATGTCAAAAGAAGTTTGTGAAGTCGACAAATGACGCAACGTTGAAGGCGCACAAAAACTCCTATGGTATGCCTTGTTCAGGCAGGCAAGGATATTTCATCGGTAATAAATAGGAAGGGTAGAGGAAATATAAAGCGACAAACAATTTCAAAGAGTTCGCTAAGTTTATCCTAGGGGGTACAAAAATTCATATGTGCTATTCTAATGCGAGGATAGAAAGCTGTTTGATTTTTTAGAGCTATGACGAGTATAATCACGAGAAGATATGTTTTTTCACAGGGCGGACAACTTCGTAAATAGCGGATAAGTTGAGGACTAAATTGGTGTTGAGAAGTGTCAGTGGAGCCTTTGGATTATGGATTACATGAACCAGTGAGTTGCACCAAAATTTGCACCAACGACTCTCGGTTGGGTTTCGGTTGCCTCTCATCCAGCTTCATAAGTTCTTTTTTGACAATTGTTAATAATTTATTGAAAATACTTACAAAACCACCAAGCAGAGTAGATTCCCACGCCTTTACAGGCGTGGCACTTACTGGTTCAGGCTTCGCCTGTCCAGCAACTGAACTGCGTTGTTGGAAACGGCTCTCACCCCCGCCTTCACAGGCGGGGAACTCCCGCGAGATTAGAAATCCGTTGCTCTATCTAGCTGAGCTACGCTATTGTAAAATTTAAACACTTGAATAATAACAGCTTCACGGATTGCTTATCAGGTGCCTCATCCTCGAACTATATTTCTATGTAAAAGTCGAGCAAATACATTTGCCATAAAGACGTATAAAATTTGTGGCAGTTTTGTGGCAATTTCAGTCCGAAAACAGTTCTGAAACCAGTTCTAAGCCAGTTCTAAAACAGTGTCTAAGTCCTTATGGTACAAGAACTAAGTGCTTTATTGACAAGTAGTTAAAAAAGGCCCGATTCTGCTTTGGGAGCAGGAGGCCGCTGGTTCGAATCCAGTCACCCCGATTTTGGGCAGTGTAAATCCCTAAAGATGGGGGGCCTTTATATTTGGAAAACTTTGAACAATTTGTGAACCCTCGCAGTAAAATAAATAGGAAGGAACTTATATAGAAACGGATTGACCAGGGCTGGGTATTTTCCCTCCTCTTCCTCCGCAGCCCAGTCCTGGTTTTTTATGCCCTTTCCCTCGCAAAAAAAGAATAAAAACAGGGAAAAGTCTTATCTCTTGATGGTGAAAACCATACCGGGTTCTGATAAGTCGCCGTGCGATGCTGCAGAAAGGCCGACCTTATTAATCAGCTTGCCGTACAATGTGATTGAGTTTCCTTCGAGTTTTACTTTGCCGGTGATGTCAATAGCGGCATCGCCGGCCAGGTCCTGCGCTAAAACACGGGCCTTGCCCACTTCTGCCGGAAACTTCACGGTCAGTGATTTGTATCGACCGAAAATACCGATGGGGACATTGACATCGTCTGCTTCGATTGCGATATCGGCGACGGGGAAATATATTCCTTTGCCGGTTGAAATGCGGGGTAGCGCAGCAACGCAAATAGCGCCGTTCGGATTATGCGAAGCGATAACATAAGGCGCAGGGCCGCCCCCAGGAACGGATACCGTCGGTAGCGGCATACCGCGAGATACCCTTGCCGGGGCGCTCTGCACCGCTTCTCGGCCGTCCATCCACACGGCCCACGAATCGCCGTGCCGGAATCGCCACGTATCGATATGAACGTTTGGGTCGAGTAAGTTTTCGGTTTTGCCGACCGCAAAAGCCGGCGCAATCCGCTGCCACCGCACCGCTCGTGTCACCTCGTCGATTCTCTTTCTGAAATTAGCCGGGTCGTATTCTGCGCCTGCCGGTTCATCCCGCCACAAAGGATGGCGCAGAATGCCCATAGCACAGCCCAGGGCGGCGGCAATGTACGGCTCGTCCTCGCAGTTTATTATGCACGCAACATCGGGCCGCCCGGAAAATTCGCTTAGAATCTGTGCCGCACGGTCGAGCGTTGTCGGCACTGAAAAATAGGCCGTCACATCATAAGTCCGCAATATCTGGCTGAACTTGACCAGTGCAGCGGCCTGCTTCAGAACCTCGCCGTTGCCCCACTTCCGGTAGCCGCCGCTTCTTGTGTAGTCTTTCGTGTCCCACGGACACTCTTCGTCGTTCAGCGGGCCGCTTCCTCTGCCGTGCTCTACGATTAGCCCGGGCGCCTCCTCGGCGGCAATGCGGGTCAGCATCTCTCGAAACTCCGCATTTCCGCTTCGCTCCCCGTAATCGACCTTCCAGTATTCAATCCCCGCATATCGGGTACAGCGGGCACGCTCCCGCCAGTATTCCTCCAGTGCTGCTTTATCTATAAGCTGGCCGGTCTTCCCGTCGCCGGTCGCCTGCGCAGCCAGCCAGATGGCTGCCCCGCGCCACCCGGCTGCTTTCGCAAGCTGATTTAGTTTCCACAGCCGCTCCGCCGGCGTGCCTGTGCACGACGGAAATTTTTCGGTTGAAACCTCTAATGTCCCCAGCCGCCATCGCTCGTTGTCGAACCTCACGCCGGGGGTAGTGTCCCACCCCAGGTCGAACATAAGAAATAAATCGCCGCGCGCCTTTTGGAAATAATTTGCCCACCCGGGCGTATGAAAAACATTCTTCTCCGTCAGGACTTCTGCCATCGGAAAATGACCCTTCAGTTCCACGCACGCCTCGAATGAGGCGTCATCGCTGGCGTAGTTCTGCGCACCCCACGTGCACCAGTAGCTCGGCGTTTTGCCGGGCTGCTCTGGTATCAGGTTCACGCTCCCGGCTGGCCGTCCGCCGAGGCATCTTCCCGCAAAAAACAGTATGAAAAACGCCGTCAGTAATTTAACGCCGAATGAAAATTCTGTTTTTGCCATTGATACACTGCCTTAATAAACACACCCGTTTCGTTTTCTTTTTTTGAACGTCACAGGAAGAATCTATCAGGTAATAATTTTTTTGACAAGCGAAAGAGTCTTTCATTCCGCACGTCCACGATGTTAAGGATGTGCGTCTTTATACCGTTGAATGTGTTTTATAATCCTTGGTGTCGGGTCCTCCTTGCCCGTCTCGGCGGCTAATCTGGAGGCCGTCTTGACGACTTCCATCGCCTTTTCAATCTGACCCAGCTCAATCAGAATATGGGCTAATGTGACCTGGGCGGCAAGGAAATCAGGTTTTAGTCGCACTGCCTCGGCGCACTGCAGTGCCGCAAGGTCAAGTCTGCCTTGCAGAATGTAAGTGCCGCCGAGATGATAGTGGGCCTCTGGCCATTTTGGCTCCACACGCAGCGCCTCCTGAAGGTGGTAAATAGCTTCTTCGTAATTGCCCTGTTGACTCAGTGTCAGCCCCAACTGAAAATGAGCCAGCTTATGGTTAGGGTCGAGGACAAGGGCTTTTCTCCATATCTCAATGGCCTCCTTGATTTTGCCCGTCTCTTTTAATGCTGAACCAAGATTGTTATACGTATCAGGTTCACGCGGACACAGACGCAGCGCCTTTTCCAGCTGCTCGGCGGCTTCTTTGAATCGCCCCCTTTTAGATAACGCATGTCCGTAATTGTACAGTATGTTAAAATTTTCTTCCGTCACGGCAAGGGCATGTTCATAAACCGTAAAGTTGTTTCTCCAGTGCCGCAGTTGAAGTTTTGTGCAAATCAGCATCGTAGTGACAATTGTTGCACCCAGTATAGTAAGAACAATCCTCCGCAGAGGCACCTTCAGCGCAAGCTCGGCGGCGCCCCATGCGACAATAATAAAAATGCCGATGGATGGCAGGTATGTATAACGGTCGGCCATCGCCTGGCTTCCAACCTGCACCAGGCCGATGACGGGTATCAGTGTGCCGACATACCACAGCCACCCCACGGGTAGATAACGTTGACGCCTCGCCCTGTAAATCACCGCCGCCGTTATGATAATCAATGCCAGCAGGGAAACTATCGGCTGCCATTTCGGTATGTTATATGGCTGCAGGGGATAGAAAATCGCTAACCGCACCGGGTAAAACATCTTGACGATATAGCCGAGGTATGAAATAATCGCGTTGCATATTCGAATGTCCAGCGGATATCTCTCCAGCGTTATCACTGCCCCTGTGCCTCTCTGAATAATAACGGTAATTGCGCTAGAGCAGGCCGCGAGAATGAATAAAGGAATCTTTTCGACTGCTAATTTCCAGACAGAGTTTCCACGCCGGTTTATAGCTGGTTTCCATTGCAGCCGCTGCAAAGGCCAGTAGTCTAATAGAAGCAGCACGAATGGCAATGTCACCAGCATTGGCTTTGACATCAGGCCGAGAGAGAAAAACAAAACGACCGGCAGATATTTTGCAATCGTCGGCCGTTCCGCATACCTTATGTAAGCAATAATGGTCAGCATAAAGAAAAAACCGCTCAAAAGGTCCTTGCGCTCCGCTGCCCACGCCACCGACTCGACGTGTAAAGGATGGATTGCAAACGCAATGGCGACAAAAGCGCTTCGCCACGTTGCACCCGTCATCCTTCTTAAAATGTAAAATAATAGCAGTGTATTTGCCGTGTGCAAAAGCAGGCTGCTCAGGTGATGCCACCGGGAATCAAGGCCGAAAAGCTGGCAGTCGAGGATATGACTCAGCCACGTCACAGGGTGCCAGTTGGAGGCATAAGAGGTGGTAAATGCCCACGTCACGGATTGAATGCTCAGGCCGGATGCTATATTGGGGTTCTCTGTTATGTACTCATCGTCATCATAGTTTAGAAACTCATTTTTTATGACCGGCCCAAGACCAATAAAAGTAACCAGCGCCAGCCCCGCATAAATAACAAAAACAGATTTATTGGATGTCTGCTTCATCTTACATATTCGATTTCCTGGCTCGCCATATTACTGTCCGGCAGCCTTCCTGGCAACCATATATTGTTGCCGGTAAAGTTGCGGCAGGGGGGCATCGGAAATTTTTGGGATTTATCTTGCACTTTTGCCCGTGATGACAAGAATAACGCCAATAAAAGACACATAAGGAGTTCGAATAATGGAAGCGCAAAAGGTTCTGAAACAGGCGGAAAAAGACGTTATAAAGTTTATTACCCTTCAGTTTACTGATTTGCTGGGCGTGATAAAGGAGGTCATCATACCGGTTGAAAGGCTCGAAGACGCCTTGCGCAACGGCATCTGGTTTGACGGCTCATCCATCGAGGGCTTTGCTCGAATCCAGGAAAGCGACCTCTTCCTGAAGCCCGACCCCGCTACCTACGCCGTGATGCCCTGGCTCACCGAGCAGGGCATAACCGCAAGGCTGATTTGCGACAGCTACCGCGCAGACGGCAGACCTTTCGATGGCGACCCCAGATATATCCTCAAACAGGCATTGGCTGAAGCCGAAAAGCAGAGTTTTATTTATAATGTCGGGCCCGAACCGGAATTCTACCTGTTCAAAACCGACAGCGAGAAAAGAATCTCACCTATGGCTGGAATTCTAAAAGAACAAAGAACAACACCTTTGGATTACGGCGGCTACTTCGACCTCTCCAGTCACCAGGGCTACAAGGTCCTCAAGGAAATTATAGCGGCGCTCGAAAATTTCGGCATCAGGGTCGAGGCCTCGCATCACGAGGTCGGCCACGGACAGTACGAGATAGATTTTCATTACGGCCATTGCCTCGATATAGCTGACAAGGTCCTTACGCTCAAATATACCGCAAAAAAAATCGCCCAGATGCACGACCTCAATGCCACCTTTATGCCCAAGCCCGTAATGGATAAGCCCGGTTCCGGAATGCACGTCCATCAGAGTCTCTTTGACACCAAGGCCAACGCAAATGCTTTTTACGATAAAAACCATAAATACAATCTTTCTAAAATCGCCTGTAGTTTTATCGCAGGCCAGATTAAGCACATTGACGCAATGTGTGCAATCCTTTGTCCCACCGTGAATTCATACAAAAGACTGGTCTCCGGCTTCGAAGCGCCGGTTTACGTCACCTGGGCGTCTATGAACCGCTCGGCACTGTTGCGGGTCCCGAAATGGTTCGGCGCAAAAACTGAGGCCGCAAGGGTTGAGCTTCGTTGTCCAGACCCCGCCTGCAATCCCTATCTGGCCTTTGCCGTAATGCTCAAAGCCGGCCTCGACGGAATCAAAAATAACCTCCAGCCGCCCGAACCGGTTGAAGAAAATATCTATCAGCTTGACGACCAGAGCCGCATCCGCAGGAATATCGATGTCCTGCCGACCTCTCTGCTGGAAGCTCTCGAGGCCCTCAAAAAAGACAAGCTGATTCAGAGCGTCCTCGGCGAACACCTCTATGAAAGATACATCGACGTAAAAACCAGGGAATGGGATGACTTTAAGAAGCAGGTCACCAACTGGGAAATCGATACCTACCTGGATACCTTTTAAGTTTCTTTCAGGCATAACAGCCTGTTTGCGTACATTAAGGTTAATCGGATATTTAGATTTTGTCTGTTAAGTTCGGAATGCATTATGAATGGCTTTTTATCCGCAACGCTCCGCAAGAGCGTTTTGGCTGCCACGTGTATGGCTGTGGCCGTTGGACAGGTTGAAGCTGTTGACTCGTTAAGAGTCAAGGATTTGTTTGCTAACCCACCTCGTGAGTATAGTACGGCACCGTTCTGGGTCTGGAATGATATGCTTACGGAAGAGATGATAATTTCAACCCTCAACGACTTGGCAGAGCAGAAAATCAGGCAGGTCTTTGTCCATCCCCGCCCCGGTTTGATGACGCCCTACCTTTCGGATGAATGGTTTCGACTTTGGAAGGTTGCTCTGAAAGAAGCAGAGCGCCTTGATATGTGCTTGTGGATATACGACGAAAACTCATACCCGTCGGGTTTCGCAGGCGGGCTCGTGCCGGACGCAATGCCGCAATCTCGCGGCCAAAGTCTGTATGTCCGGGAGGAAAAGCAGCCGCCGAAATGGTCGCAGGAGTTCATCGCCGTTTACCGCCTTACCGATGATGGGTATGACAATGTCACCGATGCAATAAAGTCCGGAGTCGAGCTGGGCGAAGCGTCTTATCTGGTTGCGTTTATAAAGTTGGCCGACCCCGCGCCGTGGTTCGGCGGCAAATACTATGTCGATTTACTCAGACCCGGCGTGACGGACAAATTCCTTGAACTGACGATGGAACCGTATCGTTCGGAGTTTGGCACCGAATTCGGCAAACGCGTCCCGGGCGCTTTCACCGATGAGCCTCACCTCGGCCCCAACTGGGACAATCATTGGACGCCTGATTTGCCGCAAACCTTCCAGAAACGCTGGGGATATTCCCTCGTTGAACATATACCGTCTCTTTTCAGACCCGTTGGCGACTGGAAACGGGTCCGCCATAACTACCATCAGCTTTTGCTGGAGATGTTCATCGAACGCTGGGCAAAACCCTACTATGACTACTGTGAAAAGTATGGTCTGGAGTTCACAGGCCACTACTGGGAGCACGAATGGCCCAAATGTAATATGGTTCCCGATAATATGGCAATGTCCGCCTGGCAGCAAAGGCCGGGTATCGACACCCTTATGAACCAGTATGCCGAGGGACCGCATTCGCAGTTCGGCAATGTCCGCGCAGTTAAGGAGCTATCCAGTATTGCCAATCAGCTCGACCGCAAACGGACGATTTGTGAGGCCTACGGCGCAGCCGGCTGGGAACTGCGTTTTGAGGATATGAAGCGTATCGGCGACTGGCTTTATGTCCTCGGTATAAACTCCCTCAACGAACATCTTAGCTACGTTTCTATTCGCGGCGCACGAAAACGCGACCACCCCCAGTCCTTTTCTTATCACCAGCCCTGGTGGCAGACCTACCATATTATGGCCTCATACTTTACACGCCTTTCTGCCGCTCTCTCACAGGGTGAGCAGCTCAATAAAGTGCTGGTCATCGAACCGACAACTACTTGCTGGCTCTATCAGCCCGACCCTAGCCATAAAGAGCGCCTCGAAACAATAGGAAAAGAATTCCAGCATTTGGTCGTCTCATTGGAAAGGGCGCAGGTCGAGTACGATATTGGCTGTGAGGACGTCATTTCCCGTCACGGCTCCGTTGAAGGTTCGCTGCTCAAGGTCGGAAATCGTCGATACGAAATTGTGGTTTTACCGCCGCTGCTCGAAAACCTTAATGCCAAAATGATGGAACTCCTCGAATCATATTCAGAAAGCGGCGGTAATGTCCTCTGTTGCGGGCAGCCGCCTGCCCTGATTGATGGCCTGCCGTCTGATAGAGGCAAAGTGGCTTCAACGAACACCGGCTGGAAACTGGTCAAACCGAGCAATGTCCCGACAATTCTGCTCAGTCAGACCAAAGACGGATTTAAAATCCACGTCAACAAGGACAACAAAGGGCTGCTCTTTCATCACCGCCGTCACCTCGATGATGGTGACCTCCTTTTTCTCGTAAATACCAGCATCGATTCACCGGCTTGCGGCACGATAAATTCACCGATGAAAGGGGTTGAGCGGTGGGACGCTGATACTGGAAAAATTTCACCCTACGCTTTTGAGACAGCCGATGGCGGAATCAAAGCGGACTTTGAGCTTGCTCCCTGCGGCAGCTTGCTGCTTTTTCTTTCCAAACAGCCGGGCGAAAAAGGTTTCCCTGCTGTTGCAAACGGTTCATCAATACCGGCGATTGGTTCGATGAAGATACGTCGTATCGGCCCAAATGTCCTGACGCTGGATTATGTTGATATTACCATCAGCGGAGAGACGACGAAAAACGTTTACTCCTATAACGCATCGAAACTTGCCTTTAAGACAAATGGTATGGAAGCCAATCCCTGGGATAATGCCGTTCAGTTTAGGGACGAGTTAATCAGCAAAACCTTCAGCGAAGACAGCGGTTTTGAGGCGACATATCGCTTCGTTATCAAAAAAGAGCTTCCGAATCCGCTTTACATTGTTATCGAAAGGCCGGACCTCTACACGATTACCTGTAATGGCAAAATTGTTAGCGCCGAGAAGGGAAACTGGTGGCTTGACAGGTCCTTCGGCAAAATCGACATAACCCCGGCAGCCAAAACAGGTGACAACGCTGTCACTATCAAGGCCGCTCCAATGACCATTTACCACGAAATTGAGCCGGCTTATCTGTTAGGTGACTTTGCCCTGAAAGCCGTTGATTCAGGTTTTGTGATAGTCCCCGAAAAAGCCCTTAAATTAGGCCGCTGGAACAAGCAGGGCCTTCCTTTCTATGCAGCGGACGTCTCATACACTCAAACATTTAACATATCGCAGACCGATGGGCGTCACTTTGTGAAACTGACCGATTGGTACGGAAGCGTTGCTGAAATCGTCGTTAACGGCAAACCTGCCGGCTATATCTACCACCAGCCCTGGGAGTGTGACGTGACCGAATTTATCACCGCCGGCACAAATACAATCGAAGTCGTTGTCACCGGCACGCTCAGAAATACCCTCGGCCCCCATCATAATAATCCGCCTGTTGGTTCTGCCTGGCCGAAAATGTTTCAGCTCGCCCCTCAGACCGGCCCGCCGCCCGGCAAAAAATACTTCAATATCCCCTGCGGTCTCTTTGAACCCTTCGAACTTCACAAACGGTAAAATCAGAGATTCATCCGCCTGTGGCGAGATTCATCGGCACTCCGCGGCCTCGGAGGTATTCTTTGATTTGCTTTATGCTGTAATTGCCGAAGTGCGTTATCGAGGCCATAAGCACCGCATCGGCGCCGCCCTCGACTATGGCATCGTAGAGGTGCTCTAGCGTCCCGGCCCCGCCCGATGCTATTACGGGTATATTGACGGCTTCTGTCACCGCCTTGTTCAGCCGGTTGTCGTAGCCGGCCCCGGTCCCGTCGGCGTCCATACTCGTCAGCAGTATCTCCCCGGCCCCCATCTTCTCGCCTTTTATTGCCCACTCAACCACGTCTGTCTCGGTCGGCTCAGTCCCGGCTTTTACGCATACCTGCCATTTGTCGTCTTGCTTTTTTGACCGCCGGGCGTCAATCGCAAGGACCACGCACTGGTTGCCAAACCGCTCCGCAGCTTCCGTAAGCAATTCAGGTCTTTCAACGGCTGCCGTATTTACCGAAACCTTGTCCGCTCCGCTTCGCAGTAGCGTGTCGATTTCTTCGACCGTTTGTATGCCCCCGCCTACCGTGAACGGTATAAATACGTTTTCCGCAACCTTCTCCACAAGTTCGACAATTGTCCGCCGCGACCGAATCGTGGCGGTTATATCCAGAAAAACCAGCTCATCCGCTCCCTCATCGCTGTATCTTGCGCCCAGCTCCACAGGGTCGCCCGCATCGCGCAGGTTCACAAAACGGATGCCTTTGACCACACGGTTGTCCTTCACGTCAAGGCACGGAATTATTCTTTTTGTCAGCATCGCTCAGCCCTTCTGCAAATCCCCGCGAAATTCTCCAGCACCTTCAGGCCGGCGTCCCCGCTTTTCTCAGGGTGAAACTGGACCCCGTATATATTTGCCTTCTGCACCGAGACGGGTAAATCGAAGCCGTAATCGGTATAGGCAACTTTGGCTTCGCTGTCCCTCACGTCGGCATAGAAAGAGTGTGCAAAATAAAAATGCTTCTTTGACCCCAGCCCCGCAAACAATTCCATATCCTCCGGCAGTTTTACCTCGTTCCATCCCATATGTGGTATCGTTCTGCCCGCCGGTATGGCAACCACGTTGCCGCCGACTAATCCGAGACCCTTGTGTTCGCCGTGCTCGCTGCTGCGCTCAAAGAGCATCTGGTAGCCCACGCAGATACCCAGCACCGGCTTGTGGTCTAATGCGGCCTTCTTTACACATTCCGCCAGTTCCCCTAATGCGCTGACCGCATATCCGAAGGCCGCTACGCCCGGCAGAACTAAGCCCTCGGCGTTCTCAATCATCCGGCGCTGTCGGCTGAGCTTTATGTCACAGCCGATGTGCCGGAACGCATTGCACACGCTTCGGACGTTCCCTACGTTGTAATCGATAACTACTATCATATCTGGCCGCAATTATAGTCTATCTGCCTTTGATTTCCTATAATTAGTTGATCAGGTATTTACCCTACGGTTTTACCGTGGCTTCTCCTCTCAGAATAATTCTTGCCGCCATCCCCCTTTTCCTTTATCATTTCTTTTAATGCGAGTATCGGAAAGAATACCCAATGCCGCTTCAAGCTAAAAACACACTCTTCTAGCTCTGCCACAGGTATGGCAAAATGAAAGGTGCGAAATGGCAGAAGTTTTTACTTTAAGATTGAGAGTGTGCTGATAACGGAGAAAAAGTATGGAAGACAAGAATCTGCCTGCCGTCAGGCAAAAGACGTTTGAGGAGTTGAAACAAGTCAATCAATACGGCGCCGAGTACTGGAACGCAAGGGATTTACAGCCGTTATTGGGTTACACACAGTGGCGGCGATTCGAAGACGCCATAAAACGGGCCAAAACATCGTGTCGGCAATCAGGTAACGACCCCGACCATCATTTTGCCGGCGCCGGCAAAATGATAATTTTAGGCAAAGGCGGCGAAAGGCAGGTGCCTGATTATCATCTTTCACGTTTTGCCTGTTACTTGATAGCTCAAAACGGCGACCCTCGAAAGCCGGAAATCGCCGGCGCACAGAAATACTTCGCTGTCCAGACCCGCAGGCAGGAGGTGTCCGACATTTTGGCTGCCGACAGGGAACGGCTGGAACTTAGAAAACAGGCCTCCGAAGAATTCCGTGCCTTATCCGGCGCTGCCCGTGATGCAGGCGTGCAGAATAGAATGTTCGGCGTCTTTCACGATGCCGGTTACAAGGGCCTTTATGGCGGCAAAGGCGTTGACGACATCAAGAAGTTCAAGGGTATCGACAATCGGGAGAACCTGATGGACCGTATGAACACAACCGAGCTTGCGGCCAATCAATTCCGAATGACGCAGGCGCGGGAAAAATTGCAGAAAGAGAGCATCAGAGGTCAGGAGCAGGCCGTTCAAACCCACAAGAAAGTCGGCCGGGAAGTCCGGGAGGCCATTAAGCGTATCGGCGGAACGTTGCCGGAGCATATTCCTCCAGCCGAGCATATTAAGCAGGTAAAAAAGCGAATTGAAACTGCTACGCCTCATCTTGAGTTGGCAGAACAGGACGCCAAAGGCCTCTTGGCCGGTCAGAACAAAGAAGGCGATGCGGATAAGGAAAGAGACAGTGAGAATAAATAACCTTGCTAAACGCGAGGGGAACTCGATGGGGACAGCCATTTTTTGGCCAACTAAATAATAACTTCACTGGCAGCTGGCCAATAAAATAAGGAGACGAGAATGACAAGGAACCTTAAAAAATTGAAATGGGAACGGCTTGGTAGTAGTTTTGACCTTACCTGCCTAAATTCTGACCAACTCGATAAAAAGGTAGCAAAAAAACTTTTACAAAAGATAGAGGTGATCTACGATGATTTTAAGAAGCCATTTGACAAAAATGCTTCAATACTATTCCAGCAATGGTTGAAAAACACTACTGGACCATTGCCTGAGGCTTTTTACTGCCTACTTAGTAACTGGTTTTTAGCAAAGAATGCTGCCAGCATATCAATTCGCGCTGGCCTTGCTCTTATTTTGTGGCGCAAGTTGTTTTGTGCCATACCAGACAGCAAGCTCACCAATTGGAGAATCAGCGAAAGAAAAGTAATTCCAGAGAAGTTCAACCAGTGGTGGCAAAACCAAGTAGAGTGTCAAGAAGATTGCTAACCATTTTGTAGAGTTAAAATAATATGAACGGCGGCTGGCCAAGCGTTTTTAAGGTTTGATGCTGTTTACTAAGCGGTGATAAATCTTGTCGAATCCCGCCTTTAAAAAGCTGAAAGTTTGAATGAATAATCCTTGACAGCCGTCATTTTTGCGGTAAATTTTACTGCAATCGCAGTATTTTTTACTGCATGGAGGTTTTCTAATGCTTGCCGAATTATTAGGCTCCAAGTTAAGGGCGAAAGTCCTTGGCTGGCTTTTCTCGCATTCTGACGAGAGGTACTTTGGACGACAATTGGAAGAGATACTCAATGAAGACTCGACCAACATCAGTCGTGAACTGGCACGGCTGGCCAAGATGGGTATCTTGACCTGTCAAACCGAAGGCCGACAGAAATATTACCAGGCAAACAAAAACTGCCCTGTTTTTACCGAATTGCGAGGGCTGGTTTTAAAGACCGCCGGTTTGGTTGATGTTTTACGAGGGGCTTTGAAGCCTTTATCGAAGAAAATAAAAGTGGCTTTTGCGTACGGTAGTTTTGCCACAGGTTCAGCAAAGGCAGACAGCGATGTTGACCTGATGGTTATTGGCTCATGCGGTTTCGGAGAAATTGTGGATGCCGTCGGCAAAACGCAGGACAAACTTGGCCGCGAGGTCAATCCCTCTGTTTACCCCGCAGATGAGTTCAAAAAGAAAGTGGCAGCAGAACACCATTTTCTTAAGACGGTTTTAGCTGGTTCCAAGATTTTTCTGATTGGAGACGAGCATGAGCTTGAAGGATTGGCTTAAGAGCGGCTGGCTTACCGAGCATAAAACCAGTGCACAGGAAATCAGAAATCTCTTGGACGTAGCGGACCGCGATTTGACTGATTGCCTATCACCCGGTCTCAGCGCTGACTGGCGACTGAACATCGCATACAATGCGGCATTGCAGGCGGCAACCGCTGCTCTGGCTGTTTGCGGCTATCGAGCAACACGTGATTCTCATCACTACAGAATAATTCAATCGCTGGCACATACTTTAGGCGCGGACTCAAAGCTTATTGCCAAGTTCGACCATTTCCGGAAAAAGCGCAACATCGGTGGCTATGAACAAGCTGGTCTGGTAAGCGACAAGGAAGCCGAGGAGATGATTGCTTTAGCGCAGCAACTGCGAGAGCAAATATACCGATGGATTCAGATTAATCATCCGGAGCTTTTGTAAGCAATTGCAATTTTGAGTATTTTCCTCTACCGGCAAGGGAAAACGACGCAGTAATCGACGCTCACGGCGGCTGGCAAAGGAGTTTTTAGTTTCAACTTTTAACTTGCCTAAATTACCATCCTCCGTCCTCCGTCTTCTGTCTCCTGAATTCTGTCTTCCGACTTCTGTTGTTAAATTATGCACAATTTCTATGGTTTTATATAATTCTTACTCTGTTCGTATATCGTTTTATGCAATTTCATATCGTTTTTGTAAATTTTTGAACGTTCTTATACGTTTCCAGCGATTTGCAACGTTTCTACCCCGCCCACATCGCCCATTTTAACAGTTTCGGCCCAATTATTCTGCAAGACTGATAATATACGTCCTTCCATAACTGAAAATTGTGATTTTCAATATTTTTTTATCCTTGACAACCTCAAAGTCCGATAGTTAAATTAGGTCAAAAAGGCAATTTGGGAAGGCCTATATCAAACGGATTTGGTTATTAAGTAGGGATGGGTAATATGAAGGAACTTTTTACTACCGGCGAAGCCGCCGAAATCTGCCGCATTAGTCAGCAAACCATTATCAGGTGTTTCGATTCCGGCCGACTCGAGGGTTTCCGCGTCCCGGGCTCAAAATTCCGCAGGATTCCACGCATCAGCCTCATCAAATTTATGAAGGACAACCGCATACCTCTGGACGGCATTGAGTCCGGCAAAAAGAAAGTCCTTATCGTCGATGACGACGCTGAAATCATCGAGCTTTTGGCCGACGTCCTCGTTCGGGACGGCAGATTCGAGCTCAAAACCGCTGCCAGCGGCTATGAGGCAGGAATATCAACCCAGCAGTTCAGGCCCGACCTCATTCTGTTGGATTATATGCTGCCCGACATTAACGGCAACGTCGTATGCCAGATAATAAGAAAAAACCCCGAATTTGAAAATATTAAAATCATTATCATAAGCGGCGTCGTTAAACAGGATGAAATTGACCAGTTGTTAAAATCCGGCGCAGAAGATTTCATTAAAAAACCGTTCAACATCGTTGAGCTGACCAACAAAGTCACCGCCGTCTTACAAATGAAATAGCAATAATATCGGTTCAAAAATTCACAATCTAAGGTCTGGAGGCGGACATCCATAAGCCACGAACCGATAACTTTGAACTAAAGTTAACAATTAAATACAAGGACAGCTAAATGTTTGAAAAACCCGCTGACGCAACGGTTGCCCCCCAGGTGGAATTGGCCGTTCGCCGGCTCGATTGCCTTTCAATCCTGCCCTGCGTCGCAACACGATTTCTTTCTATTCTTCTTGAATCTCAGCCGCAATTGGCGGATTTAGCCGATATAATCGAATCAGACCCGGCTCTTGCCGCCAGAATTTTCCAACTGATGTATCAGCAGGGTCTAAACCTGCCCGACAAAATCCTCTCAATTCGCCGGGCACTTGACAAACTGCCATTATATGTCATTCGTGACGCCGTCTTATCCGTCAAAACCTACCCGGCCTTCGGCCAGGACAACAGCAGGGCCTCATTTAGAAAACAGCTCATTACACATAGTCTTGCGGCTGCCTGCTGCGCCAAAGACATCGCCGAAGTAATATCACCCGGTATGGATTCGGAGCTGGCATATTCAGCGGGCCTGCTGCACGACATCGGCAAATTTGCAATCGACGAGGCAATGCCGAGAAGTTTCAGCGGCATAATCGAACAGGCAAAATCGCAATGCGCCTGCAGTTGTGCCGTCGAGCAAAAACATCTCGGCCTGGATCATACCATTCTCGGCAAGCGATTGGCCGCCAAGTGGCATCTGCCGAACCAAATTATGCTGGCCATCTGGCTTCATCACACCGACACAAACGCAATTTCCCAGCGTATTCCCGAGGCAAGAATCGCTCAAATCGTGCAGTTAGCTGATTTGACCGCACGCCAATGCAGCATTGGACAATCAGGCAGCTACGATTCGCCCGATTTGGCAGACGCAATGTTGCAGACCCTTGCCATTACACCCGCTCAATTAGAGCAAATTCGGCGGAATCTTCCCGACAAGGTCGCTGAAAAACTTAGGGTTCTGGGAATGGATTTGCCGGGGTCTGATGCAGCTTACTGTGACATTGTTCGCGCCACCGCCGCACAATTGGCAAAAAAGAACACGGAACTTTCGGCAGAGAACCGCCGACTGCAAACTGCTTCGAGCCAGTTGGACTTTGCGGCGGATTTCCTTGCCGGTATTAACTCAGATAGTGAGCCGGTGGATATAGCCGAAAATTTCGCAGTGCGCTGGCAAAAATTTTATCAAACAGGCGCAGTTTGTCTGTATTTAACCCTTCCAGCCGGCTCAAAACTTCTTCAGGGGGTTGTCGTAGATGACCAATCACAGACAAGAGCCGTTATATTAAATGCCCCTGCCGAGATACCGCCGGTGCCATCGGCGATTGCAAATGACTTTGCGGTTGTCAATGCCGGTGATTATGCCAACTGGCTGTTTGAACAATTGGAGGCCGATTTCGACCCGGGCCAGACCAAATTAGCGCCGCTGCTTTCGGGCGGCAGAGCAATCGGGGCAATTGCTTTTGAGCTTCGCCAGCCGGCGGACACGGAGCAGCTTGAGCAAAACCTCAAGACGGCTGCTTCCGCTGCCGCTGCGATTCTGGATATGGCTTTCGCCCGACGTTGCCAGCAGCAATTTGCGGAGCAGATAATACAGTTGCCTGCCGCACTTAAGAACACTCAACCTTCCCCTGTGATGGCGAACACCCTTGATGCCCTTGCTGAAATGGCAGGCGGCGCAGCACACGAATTAAATAATCCCCTTTCAGTAATATCCGGCAGGGCGCAGATATTGGCCCAGGGCGAGAGCGACCCCGATAAAAAACAAAAGTTAGAGCAGATCCAGCAAAATGCCGGCGAGTTGTCGGCGATTATCGACGACCTGATGACTTTTGCCAGGCCGCCGCTGCCCAGGCCTACGCAAACAAATGTTAAACAAATGCTTGACGAGGCAATGTCCCTGACCGCCCAGAAACAAAGGGCTGAACAGCTCGATATCAAAATTGATGCCGCCGAGGGCGCCGGATATGTCGTGGTAGATTCTGCCCAGGTTGCCTCGGCGATTGCCAACATTTTTTCCAATTCGCTCGAATCCTACGATGACGGGAGAGGCCCCATAAAAGTCACAACTGCCGCCGACAATAACAGCGGGTTCGTGAAGGTTCAAATCAGCGACAGCGGCTGCGGAATGGACGCAGAGACACTTCGAAAGGCGACCCAGCCGTTTTTTTCCGCCAGGCCTGCAGGAAGAAAACGTGGGATGGGTCTTGCACACGCACAGCGAATCATCCAGTTAAACAAAGGCACCCTGAACATAGTTAGTCAGCCCGGCAAGGGAACCACAGTGACGATTTGCCTGCCGCGAAAATAAATGACCGCCTCGCTGGAAAGTGGATTTAGCTGCTTATATTTGGTATGAAACCGTGAACTACTCCAGCCGCTTTGCCAAATCAGCTATGGCTTTAAGCTCCTGAGTATCGAACGGTCCATTTGTCGCTTCTGATTCTTCTGCCTGTTCAGCGGTTTCCTCCGGCGTATTTTCCCGCTGCCCGAACTCGGTGACATCTATAGCATAAATAATAAGTCCGTTGGTATTACCCTGCTCGTCGGCCAACGGAACCATTTTTGCCTTTGTGGTGAATTTTGTTCCATCCTTCCGCAGGTGTTTTACCGTGCCGGTGGACGAGCCATCGCGTTTGGCCTGCTCGCTCAAAGGAATAACTTTACTTTTCATCTGTTCCGGGGTGTGAAACATTCCTATCTGCTTACCAAGCAGCTCGTCGCTGGTTTCGTAGCCGTGCATCCTGGCCCAGGCCGTATTGACAAAATGAAGGACGCCTTTCAGGTCAACGACAATAATACCCTCGCAGGCCTGGTCGGTGATTGTGCCAAGATGCTGCAGCAACTGCCCCTGCCGATTACGTTCGGCTATTGCAGTTTTCCACTCATATAACATTCGCAAGAGCATAAGTGCTTCACCTTTTGAAAGACCGGCACGATGGTGCGTGCTGTTAATGCACCCGCTTTGTGATATTTTTGCCGTTCTTCTGCAGTTCAACTTCGGTTCTGTATATTTTGACGACTTTATACCCGTCCACAGTGTCCCCCTGATGGACGACTTTCCCATAAATTATAGCGCAGGGGTTCTCCGCATTATACATTATGCCGGTCACCATTCCCCTGTTAACCGTTAAATAGTCCCAAACCCGGCTGCTTCTCCAGCCCATCCAAAGATTATAAACCAGGACACATACAACCACATTGCATACCAGCAGGAGCCAGAATTGCAGTTTACGTTTGGATGGTGACGCACTTTTCCCCGGCTGGACACTTTTCTTTCCCGGCTGGTTATCCTCCCCCTTCTGCCGAACCGGTACCGACTTTGCCAGTTCGGCGCTTGTCACCATATATTGCAGCATAAATTTATTGCCCTGTGTTTATCGACATCAGGTTTACTATATTTCGACAGATTCAAAAAGGCACTTTATCCCTCAATTTCGACTATTCACAGCAGCTAATCGCTCACGGTTTTTTATGCAAACAACCCGCAAGTATTAGTCCGAAAATGCAGGCAAATAAACGCATACATCCCTTTGTCGGATATACACTCAAATCGGCGTTAATCTGTATAAAACTGATAACCGGTTATTTATAGGGCTACACGGTGGCGAATGTTTAAATATTTCTTTGCTCTCAAGGCGGGCTTTTAACAGGTCGAACTTATAAAATCGAGGAGACATTGCAAAAATGTTAAAAAATGGTCTTACAGACCACACAAAGCGATATAGAAGATTGCGTCTGCTGCTGAGTAAGCTCAATAAAGAACGCAAAAAGCAGGCACAAAAAATAGATATACTCTGCAACGACTTCGTCACAGCCCAGAGAAACTTTATCAAACGGCTAAACACCATCAGCTTCACGGCTAATTTTTATGAGGCAATTGTCGGAACAACCGACTTCGATAACCTTATTCACATCGCTGCTAAACTCATTAAAAATGAGATCCCCGATGCAACCGTCGCCTTTTTCCTGTACCACGCAGATAATCCCGAATTACATCTGCCGGAAAATAACGACGCAATACCTTTGGATAGACAGCATCTGGAAAGCTGCTTTACTGCCGAGCTGGTGGGAAATATCTGCAAGTCAAACAGGCTCTGCACGCTCGATGATATGTTTGCAATGGGTCTGCAGGGCAATTTAGTCGAGCTGAATAAAATCTCAGCTGTCACTATCCCGCTTCAAACACGGGGCTTTATATTGATTTACCGCTCACTCGCTGCGGCGGCTCGCCGTGCTGACGCACTGTCGCAGCAGGAGCACAGCGCAGCCGAGTCGGAAAAAAAATTAACCGTTGATGAGCTGAATAATATTGCGGCTATAACCAGTGGACTGTCGCGGGCAATTTTCTGCTGCCAGGCGCTGCCGTATCCGGTGGATTAAGAATCCTGCCGTTTACTGGAGCCACTCCTCTGAGAAAATCCCAATGTCGGGCATATCGACGGTGTCATTGTTATTCAGGTCATAAATGTCATTGAAATCCGGCTCGCCGAAATCGGTCATCCAGGCACCGGCCAGTCTTGCGTAATCAGAGAAGTCCACTGCCTCATCACAGTCGAAATCAGCCGGGCTGAAATAAAATTCGTGCGCTCCGACATCGAACTGGTAACAACGGGGGATTGATGTTCCGTAATAATCACGCAGCCCGGGGTCGATTCCAAAAAGTGATTGTATGTCCAGCGCTGCGTTGATAAGCGGCGAACTGCCTTGCAGCTTATAAGCTGTAAGACCGGCGAGGTTGCAGGGGTCGCCTATGGTCCCGCCGTTACCAACATCTACAAGGCAGGGGTCGCACTCGAAGCCCACATTATTTCCGCCGAGCTTCTCCTGGCCTGTGGCTGACCGCCAGGCGGCTAAGCTGGTATATGTTGTGCCGCCCCATTTAATCTCGATATTATCGCCGTAAGTCCAGTAGCAGTTGCCCTTAAAATACCAGCCGCCTGACGTGCTGCTCATATTGACAACACGCTTGTTCGGGACTGTCACGATTATATTGTTATAAATATATGTGTTGTAAATAGCGCCGCTCCCAACGTCAATGCCGTGACCTGTCGTATTAGGGCCAACATACAATGTATTATTATATACGTATGTATCCTGTATTCCTCCGTTTGACCCCGACGACCAAAAGGTAACCGCCCCGTAACCGCCCGTATAGCCGTCGTTCTCGCTGACGTTAAACCGGCAGGTGTTGTTTCTGAATGTCCGAGCGCCGTCGAACTGGCAAATCAAATATCCGGCGCCATAGTTGTCGTGAGAATAATTGTATTGCATAACGGAGTTGACGGCCCCGCCGTCGAGGTCGAATCCGCCGCCGTCCTTGTCGTTGTCGGTCTTGTTCTCGTATGACTCGCAGAACTGGATTACAACGTTGTTCGCATCCCACGCCCAGATGCCGACAGGCCCGCCGCTGTATGCGTAGTCGCAGAGCCACCCGTTATTATACGCCTCGCAGAACTCGATTATTGCGCCATTGACGCTGGAAAGCACAATACCGTTTCCGGTGTGTCCGGTCTTTCCTGCGTTACCGGCATTGTTATAGACCTTGCAGTCGCCGACATAAATATCCTGATGCGCCCAGCCGCTCGGCGGCCAATAACCGTAAGAAGAAATTCCTTTATCGCCGTTGTCGTGAACAATTGCGTTTGTAATGCGGACATTTTTGAACCCGCTGTTGCTGGAGTGCCAGCCACCTATCTGGATTGCTGTCTCCCGGTAGCCGCTGACATCGACATTATCGATGCGGACGTGCTGCAGTTTGACGCCGCCGGCAAGGTCTGTATAGAAAAGGATACCATCACTGCCGGTTGTGTCGGTTCGGCCGGACCCGACAAAATTAAGGTTCGTTATGACAAACGCTGCGCGGTTATAAGCGAAAAATCCTCTGCTGTTGCCTGAGCTTATTGTTGCCCTGCCTGTGCCATAAGAGCTTATCGTCAGGGGATTAGCCGGTGTGCCGCCGTCGCCGGTATCGAAATATAAAGAGCCGCTGAATGTTTGGCCGCCTTCGAAGAATATCCTGTCCCCCGCTGCAAATGCTCGGCCGTTCACCTTGCTTATGGTTTTCCACGCCTGCGATGGTGAAGTACCGGAGTATGAATCGCTGCCGGAAGGACTGACGTAGTAATCTGTGGCCTGTGCGAGGCCGCACAGCCACAGCAGAATAAAGGAAATCAAATATGTTAAATTCTTAGGCGTAATAGCCCCTCCTGAAAACCCTCAAATTAAACTTCCGGTATTTGCGGTGTCCATCCCTGTCCTCCTTTATTATTCAAAGTTTATTTAGAAGCCGAGCATATTGATTATAGATTATCTATTACCGATTGTCAACTGTATAATACCGCGGTGAACAAAAGAGAATTAACAATACCGGCTGAGCGCATCGACAGGGAGTTCCTGCCGTTTGTTCGCAGGCCCGGCAGATACATCGGCGGCGAAATAAACCAAATCAAAAAAGACCTTTCCCAGTGTGACCTCGCGGTCGCTTTATGTTTTCCGGATGTTTACGAAGTAGGGATGAGCTATCAGGGACTGGCGATTATTTATGATTGTCTGAATAAAATCGAAGGCGTGGCGGCGGAACGCGTTTTCGCACCCTGGCTTGATGCCGAAAACGTCCTGCGAGAAAAAGGAATCCCGTTATTTAGCCTGGAATCAAGAGCGCCGCTGAAAAGTTTCGATATAATCGGTTTCAGCTTGACCAACGAGCTATGCTACACCAATGTGCTTAACATACTTGACCTTGCAGGCATCGATGTCAGAAGCAGCCGGCGGGGCGAAGACGAGCCCCTGATAATAGCCGGCGGAGGAATGTCCAATTGCTGTGAACCCGTGGCTGAATTTATCGACCTGTTTGTCCTCGGCGAAGGCGAAGAAGCCGCGGCGGAGCTGATACAATTAGTCAGACGCGGGAAAAAGGCCGGCGCCTCAAAAAAGGAAATCCTCTGCGACGCCGCTAAAAAATTCAGTTGGGTCTATGTCCCTGCCTTTTATAAATTCGAATACGATGGCGTAAAGCTCAAAAGTTTCGGGCCGAATCGCCCTGATTTGCCGGGCCGGTTCAACAATGCTGTTGTCGAAGATTTTGAGAACGCCCCGGCCCCGCTTGCCCCGATAGTTCCCTTTGCCGAGGCCGTTCAGGAACGGGTCAACGTTGAGATTATGCGCGGCTGTCCCGGCCGATGCAGATTCTGCCAGGCCAGCTTCTGCAGAAGGCCCATTCGTTATCGAAGCATTGAAAAAATTACTGAAATTGCGAAGGCCTGTTATCACGCAACAGGTTTTGACACAGTCTGTCTGTCGAGCTTGTCAACCTCCGATTATCCGAAGCTCGAAGAGCTGGTGCTTCGGCTGCAGGGGTATTTCAGGGACAAGTATGTGGGTCTGTCCCTGCCGAGTCTGCACGTTGACCAGCAGTTGAAGCTTCTGCCGGAATTATTGGCCGGTGTCAGAAAAGGCGGCTTAACGATTGCCGTTGAGGCCGCCGCCGAAAATTTAAGAGAGATTATCAATAAGCCCTTAAAGGATAGTGATTTGTTTGCTGCTGTCGAGGCCGCATTCCGGGCCGGCTGGCAGCAGCTAAAGTTATACTTCATCGTGGGACTGCCCGGCGAAACCGAAGCGGATATAAAACAGATTGTGAACCTGTCATTTGAGCTTGCCAAACTCCGCAAAAAAACAGATAACAAAATGGGGCAAATCAATATTACCGTAAGCTGGCTCGTGCCGAAGACACACACGCCGTTCGGCTGGCTCGCCCAAAAACCGCTGTCTTACTTCGAACAGGCAAAACGGCTGATACTCGATGAGAAAAAGAAACTCGGCGCAGGATTCCTGCATTTTAAGTTCCACGACATAAACCGCAGCGTTCTGGAATCAGCGATAGGCAGAGGCGACAGGCGACTGGGTGACATCATCGAAGCCGCCTGGCAGGCCGGTGCAAGATTCGACCTGTGGGACGAATGTTTCGACTACGGGCTCTGGGAAAGGGCCTTTGACAAATTCGATATGAATCTTGAAACCGCCGCACAAAGAAAGTTTTCCCCTGATGAAATTCTGCCGTGGGAACATCTGGGCGGGCCGGATAAAAAGTATCTGCTCGGCCATTTGAATGAAGCAATGAACAAGATTGAAAGAGAATAGCAGTCCACCAGAGGAGGATAAACCCTTCGACTGCGCTTCCCTCGACTTCGCTCGGGACAGGCAGGGTAAATGGTTCGACTGCGCTCACCACAGGTTGGGTTCGTTTGGGTTCGTTTTCGCTAAGTGTCCATTGTCCATTTTTCGTTGTAATTCATTGTTAATACTTGCGTTACAACCATTTGACTTTTTGGGAAATTGGGTTCGTTTCGCATAATTTAGTAGCCACAGATTACTCAGATTCACACCCGTCTTCGCTGCGCTTCGCCGAGTCAGGCGGATTTTTAGCCGCGAAAAAGGCACAAAAGGCACAAAGGTAAGAATTTCGTAAAGCGGCTGTGGTTGCGCAGCTCGTTACGGTTGCGGTTACCGTAAGACGTTTCTACAACATATTAACTTGTCAAAGTTGCGGGAACGGAGTTTGGGCGTTCCATAATAAGGCGAACTTGCGCGATTGATGTGAAATTTGGGGTGATTTTGACAGGATTGACAGGACTAAACTGTTGTCAGTAAAGAGCTTAAAATTTTTTCAAATCAGCCGGTTTTGGGGCGGAGGGGGGTGCGCGTTTGATTGACCCGGCTTCGCCTTCGGCTACGCCGCGGCAAGCAGTTTTTTAGACGCAGATGGTGCTGATTACGCTGGAAAATATAGCCACAAAAAAAACACGCTCACCATAGGTTGCTGTAGGATCCGGAAGCATGACACAACTAAAACCTACCAAGCTCAAATCTTGACTTTGCCTGCCGGTTATAGTAAATTTACAAAAAAGCGTTGTGATTATTATTTTAGGTGTTTGGAGGATACAGTGGAATTTAAGTGGGTAATTACCACCAATCATAAAAAAAGGTACCGAGATTTTATCGAGCGTTATAAAGAACATACAATCGTTAAGAAACGAATTTCAAGAAATGTTAAACATGAGAACTTGGATTTATCCAAAGCCAGTTTTTGGCGAACGCTTGTAGGATGCCTACTTACTACGCAACAAAGATCAGGAAAAGGTACACGAATAGCACTTTTCCTTGAAAGTAATGACACTTTACTTGATGTAAATCACTGTCTGCGAACAAAGAACTTGGCTGAAATAGCTCAAAAAACCCTTTCGCAAAATGGGATACGAAGGAACAATCTCATTGCAGGTGAGATTGAGAATGCCCGAGCGTGGCTTGCGAATCATGGTTGGCAATCAATTAAGTCTCATCTTGATGTAATTTCCAGTCGTACAACTGTGGAAAAAGAACGATTGGTTGCTAATTTTTTCCAAGAAAATTTCAAAGGTATTGGTCCAAAGCAGTCGCGTAATTTGATTCAATGGATAGGGTTGTCAAAATATGAGATTCCGCTTGATAGCCGGATCGTAAGAGTTTTGCGTAAACTTAATTTTCCCGTTCCTCTCAGTTCGTCCGCTTTGTCAGACGAAAAATACTACTGTTTTATCGAAGATGGTGTCCAACTCATAATGTCGGAAATCGGTGTTTATCCGTGTATATTTGATGCTTGCGCATTTGCAAGCGGCGAAAGAAGAGAATAAAATCCCCTACAAAATCTCCCCGTTTTCAACGGCAAAATTTAGGTTGGTCGGACAAGTCAGACAGGTAGGACGCGTCGGACGGGTAGGACCCAGTTTCGGACCCCGCACCATGTTGGGTGCAGGGTTTTGTCGGGACAGGCAGTTTAATCTTCAATGGCTGTTTCGTTTCGATTTGTGGTTCCGCCGTTTTATCATTTCTGAGGGCAAATCGAGTCCGCTGCGGCCTTTGGCTTTCCTGAAATCCACTATAATCTTGGTCGCTGCTTCCGGCTCATCTGCGAGCGTAAAGACATCCATATCCTCCGGAGAGATATGGTTATACTTGCCGAGCATAGTTTCCCTCATCCAGTCAATCAGGCCGCCCCAGTAGTCGCTACCCATCAGGACTACGGGAAAGTATGCCTGCTTTAAGGTCTGAATCAGCACCAGCGCCTCGGTGAACTCGTCCATAGTTCCGAAGCCGCCGGGGAAAACTATAAAGCCGTGGGCATATTTCAAAAACATCACCTTGCGACAGAAGAAATATCGAAAACGCAGTGAAAGATTCTGGTACTTGTTCGGTATCTGTTCCATAGGCAGTTCGATATTGAGTCCGATGCTTTGACCGCCCGCCTCCGCAGCTCCTTTATTTGCGGCTTCCATAATTCCGCCCCCGCCGCCGGTTATCACGGCAAAACCGGCCTTGACTATCTTAGATGCGGTCTTCTGGGCGAGCTTGTAATATTTTTGCCCCGGCTTTGCACGCGATGAGCCGAAAAACGAAACGGCAGGCCCGATAGAGGCAAGCTCGTCGAAGCCCTCCACAAACTCAGCCATTATCCTGAATATTCGCCAGACGTCGCCAACCGGTTTATCAATAACATCCTTCATAGAAATAATTTCCCTTCAAATTTCGTATCCGCCGCCTTAAAATTCGACTTACGCACCCGCTTCGCCGAATCGAATCGAGGCGAGTTTCACCACAAAGACGGCTTGTTCGCAGCGGGACAGTATCCGGCAATCCGGCAATTTGGACAATCCGGCTTAGGAGCCCTGCAAACATTACGCCCGTGGAAAATCAGCAGGTGGCTGAACAGTGTCCAATCCTTCTTTGGTACTATTTCGGCCAAATCAAATTCCAACTTTACCGCATCGCTGTTGGCCGAAAGCTGCAATCGCCGCGAAAGCCGAATAACATGCGTATCGCAGGCTATCGCCGGCACGCCGAAGGCATTACCCAGCACGACGTTCGCCGTCTTTCTGCCCACGCCCGGAAGCTGCACAAGCTCTTCCATCGTATCGGGGACTCTGCCGCCGAACCGACCGATTATCTCTGTGCAGACACCCTTAACACTGACCGCCTTATTGTGGTAAAATCCTGTGCTTCTTATGTCAGACTCAATCTCTTTCAGGTCGGCTTCTGCCCAGTCCTCCGCCGACTTATGTTTTTTGAATACTTTTTCAGTCACTATATTGACGCGGGCGTCGGTGCACTGCGCCGATAAAATTGTTGCGATTAAAAGCTCCAGCGGATTTGCAAACCTAAGCGCCGTCTTTGCGCCGGGGTATAGCTTTTTCAATACGGGCAAAATCTTCCTGACCCTTTCCGCCGCCTCGGCCTTGTTTACCGTTCGGCTTTTTGTTTTTGCTTTCTTTTCAGACATAGAGATTATTCGGAAGGAATTTCTTCCAGAAGTGTTTTCAGCTCATCGGCAAAGGATATACCTCGCCACCTTACCGGCTCATCTTTGCCCGGCATAAAGAGCATACTGACCGGCACCCCCGGCTCATTATAGATATTTTTCAAGGCAAGTGTCGCCGGCATGTCCCTGGTTGTGGTGTCGGCTTTGACTGCAAGAATGTTTTTTTCCTCGATTAGTTTTACAATATCTTCTCGCGAGTAAACTATCTTTTCCACCACCTGACAGCTCAGACACCAGTCGGCTGTGAACTTGATTAATACGGGCTTCTCCGCCGTCAGGGCGGCCTTTATCAAATCTGCATCGTATTTTTGCCAGCGGACAAGTTCGCCCGGCGGTTCGGGCAAAAACGCCCAGCCCGCCGTAATCGCCAAAGCGACCGCAATGGCTCGTATCGCCCATTTGCGCAGCATTGCAGTATCGAATCTTACCCAGCCGCCCCACATCCAGACACTGAACGCCAGCACCACCGCAAAATACAGCACGCCTATCCTCCGCTGCTGGGGCAAAGCCGCAACAAGTTTCACCGCGATAATCAGCAGGGCAAACCCAATCCCCTGTTTGAACAGCTCCATCCATCGTCCGGGCCTGGGTATGCGCTTCAATAACCCGGGCATTGAAGTCAATACCGCATAAGGCACGGCCATCCCAGCCCCTATAATCATTATCGCAAGCGTCGCTGTCAGTAATGGCTGGGTCTGCGCCCATGCAAATGCCGCCGCCAGAATCGCAAAGCTGCACGGCGTGCTTAATACCGCCGCCAGGAAACCCATCCCCACTGCTCCGCTATAGCCGCTGCCGGCGCCGGATTTACTCGCTATCGAAGATGGAACCGTAATTGTAAAAACGTCGAACATAAACAGCGCCAGCACCACCAGCAGAATCGCCATACCGGCAACAAAAGCCGGGCTGCGGAACTGGTCTCCCCATTGCAGCACTGTCCCATAGAACACCTGCAAAATAATATTCACAGCCGCAAGGGCCGCAAAGAACAGCAGTATCCCAACGCAAAAAGCAAGTCCCGATGCCGTCGATTTGCCCCTGCCCCCAAGGGGCCTGCCCTCTCCGGCTTGCCCCGCACCAGACGCTTCGGCTCGGTGCGGGGCCTGCCCGATAAGTCGCATTATAATAAGAGGCAGTACCGGCCAGACGCACGGCATAATATTCAAAGACAAGCCCGCCAGAAATGCCAAGCCGAGCGCAAACCATACAGAATAATTTGCCCCTCGTCCTGCCGGTGCAGTCTCTGTCACCTTCGGCAGAACAAATGCGGGTTCGCCCATCGCCGCATTGCCGGCGACTGCTATCTCTGTGGTCAAATTGCCAAAATCCGGCATACGACATTGAAGGCCTGTGCACGCCGCTCCTTCGATGCCGATTTTAACCGTCACTTTTGTATCGGGAACCTGCTTGATGCTGAAAGGTAAAAATATCGTGAACCTGTCACTGAATACCTCGAGTTTCTTCCCCGCGAATTCATCGAAATACATATCAGGCCGAGGAAATATCGGCTCAGAAAAATTTATGGAATTTCCATCGGCAGAGGGTTTGATTTTAAGATTCATCCCGCCCGGAGCGGTCTGGGCCGATGCGTAAAAATGCCAATCCTTTTCCACCTCGAAATGGAGCGCTAATGCAGAATTGCTGTTGGGTTTGACAATATTATGCTGCTTTTCAACGGAAATGGTAACAATATCGGCTTTAATGACGCTGTCCCGTGGGGGTGCGGCAAAACTATTGGCGGCAAAAATCAAAACTGATAACAAAATAACAGCAATTTTATTCTGCATAAACACGCTGGAAGAAAACCAAATAAGACTGCTCTTGTCGTTTTTTACGTGTTTGGCTGTTCGCCTTTGGCTCGTTCGGCAGCCAGCAAATCGGAAACTGTGGGCTTGTCTAACTCGCCGCCTTCCAGAATCAATTTCACGTCATCGGCATCGAGGGTCTCGTATTTTAACAGGGCCTTTGCTATTTGCTGAAGTTTATCCTTGTTCGCCTCTATCAGTTCCTTTGCCTTCTTGTATGCCTCGTCGGTAATCTTTTTAACCTCGCTGTCGATTGACTCAGCTGTCTTTTCCGAATATTCTTTCTCACCCGGTATAAGATACATCGGCTCCCTGGCGCCCAAATCGGGCCCATAGCTGATTAGTCCGAGCTTGTCGCTCATACCCCACGTCAAAACCATCTGTTTCGCTATGCCGGTGGCCTGCTGAATGTCCGACTGTGCGCCGCTGGAGATGTCGTCGCAGAACATCTCTTCTGCAATTCGCCCGCTGAAACAAACCTGCAAAAGCGCCATACAATATCTCTTTGTAAATATCGTTCTGTCCTTTTCCGGCAGGGCGAACGTCGCACCTCCCATCGGCCCGCGGGGTATGATGCTCACCTTATGCAGCGGGTCTGCGTCTTTCAGCAGCGATTGAACGAGCGTATGGCCCGCCTCGTGATATGCGGTGATTTCTTTTTCGTGCTGGTCGATGACCCTGCTTTTCCTGGCTCTTCCCCATCGCACCTTATCCCGCGCTTCCTCTAAGTCGGCCATCTCAACGTAATCTTTATTTGTCATAGTTGCCGCAAGGGCGGCCTCGTTAATAATAGCTGACAGGTCTGCTCCGCTGAACATAGGCGTGCCGCGCGCGAGTCTTTCCAGGTTGGCGTCCGGTCCCAATTTCACCTTTCTTGCGTGAACATTCAGAATATCGACTCGGCCTTTCAAGTCCGGCAGCGGCACAAAAATCTGCCTGTCGAACCTGCCCGGCCGGGTCAGTGCGTGGTCTAAAATATCGCCGCGGTTCGTGGCGGCAATCACTATTACCTGGTCGTTCGTATCGAAGCCGTCCATCTCGACCAAAATGGCATTGAGGGTCTGCTCGCGTTCATCGTGTCCGCCGCCGATATACCCGGGGCCGCGCTTTCGCCCGATAGCATCGACTTCATCGAGAAAAATTATGCAGGGCGAACTGTCTTTGGCCTGCTTGAACAGGTCGCGCACCCGCGATGCCCCCACGCCGACAAACATCTCCACGAAATCGCTGCCCGATATACTTAAGAACGGCACATCCGCCTCACCGGCTATGGCCTTTGCAAGCAATGTCTTTCCGCAGCCGGGAGGGCCGACAAGCAAAACCCCGCGGGGAATTCGCCCGCCAAGCCGCTGAAATTTCGCCGGGTTCCTCAAAAACTCGATTATCTCCGCCAGCTCCTCCTTTGCTTCCTCAATGCCGGCGACATCATTAAATGTCACCTGCACGCGGTCTTTGCCTTGTAATCGATGTTTGCTTCGACCGAACGACATCAGCATCCCGCCGGCCCCGCTGTGAAGGTTCCGCGCAAACATAAAATAGAAAATGCCCACCACAAAAAGCACCGGCAGTATCATACCGAGCAGGTTATAAAGCCACGTTCTCGGCGGCGAGGTATCGTTCTTTACGCCGTTCTCCTCTAACAGCCGCTCGAGCCGCTCTCCGTGCACTTCCGGCTTATAATAAACCACAAAAGAAACCTTGCTCTTCTCTCCCCTGCTGGCAAGACCTTCCTCATTGAACTTACCCACTATTTCCGCCTCTTTTATAGTGACACTGTCAATGTGCTTGTTTTCGATATGGCTGACAAATTCATCCCACCGAATCTCATCAACGCTCTGCCACTGCTGCAGCAGCATCCACCCCGTCAATAACAGGATTAGAATGACCAGCATATTAAATGGTCCGGTCCTGTAGCTCGGCAGCGGCGGCTTCTTGCCCGGCTCTTTTTGCCGCCCGTAGCGAGATTGAACCGACTTTTTATTTTTACTGGTTCTCATTTCTGTTATTGGCGGTGTATCGGTCGCAAAACCGGATTCTACCATTCCTTCTCCATTAACTCCACGATTCTCTTCGCCAAATTGTTCGCCGCAAGACTGGCTGCGTAACTAAAATCCTGGTTTTGCCACTCGGAGTAGCTGGCTGATGCGATAACTGTTTTGTTGTCTATCAGCAGCTCTCCGGTTTTGAGATTTTTCCAGTTGACCACTGCCTGCAGTCCCACCTCTTTTTCAAGAGCCCGCCCTATCTCCCGCTCGCTGCTGAGCACCGATTCGCTCACCTGCACTATCTGTCCGCTGATTACAGTATCAGCCCGGTCCCTGCTGGAAATTATCTTATACGGCGTCTCTGCCTCGATGCGTTTTGCCAGCGCATCGGTCAGCTCATATTCTATCCCGCGGCGAAAGCTGCGGTTGTCGAACATCTCAACGTAAACGCTGCTCACTTCCTCAGGAAACAGCGATTTGTTGGAGTAGCCGCTCATCTCGCTGCATCCGCATAAACCCAAAATAAAATATCCAAGGGCATAAGTGCATAACTGCATAAGTATCCTGCCGCCTGTGTCTGCGATTTGGCTTTTATTTCTCATTTTCTTACTCTTCACCGCCGGAATTCCACTTCAGCATTTCTTTCGCAACCTTTGCCGCAGAGCTGCCGGGCCAGTTATCTACGACCATTTGATAATAAAGATTTGCCGACTGTTTATTGCCGGTTCTTTGGTAATATTCGCCGATACTCAACTGTTTGGCAGACTGCTGTTCCTCTATCTGTTTAAGTTTCCCGTCAACGTCAAGCTCCTTTGCATCCTCGGGATATTGCACTCTGAAACTTTCATAATAGCCTTTTGCGCTAATCAGGTTCGAGCCGTCATACCTTGGTCCTCTATATGCGGCGTGTTTGCATCGGGCCATAGCGAGCAGTGCGTCCCTGCCGATTTGGCCTGTTGACCACTGCGAGGATATTTCCTGCCATTTAAGGTATGCCTCTTCGAACCTTTCTCTTTTTTCAAAACTCTCAGCTACGGCAAGGGCTGCCCTTGACCCAACTGGCGAGCCGAGGCCGGCCCTGTCGGTAATCCTTTCCATTATCTTTTTGCCCTCAGCGTATCCTCTTATCCTGAACACGCCGAGAACTGTTTTCTTCTGGCCGGCCAAAAAAGCCGTAGCTATGCTGAACTGCCTGTCTAAAGCCGCTTCGAAAAGTGCGCTTTCAGGAAATTTATCTAAAAACTTATCATAAGCCCGCACTGCCTTGCCGAACCTGCCTTCGCAAAAGAAAATTTCCCCCTCGATAAAGGCGTCCAAATCAGGCCCTGCAATCTCCGGAAATTCTTTTTTAAGCTGCTCCATCGCTCCCCTGACGGCTCCGGTTCGTCCGGTGCTGACCGTCCGCTTGATTTCAGCTACCGCCAGCAGGTATTTATCCCCGCCTTCAGCCGACAGGGCCTTCCAGTCCCGGTCCTGTCCTAATTGCCACGTTTCAGCGGAGAATACCGACGATACCGGCAGCAGTGCTATCACCGCTGACACCATTATAAATAGAATTTTACGTTCAGGCATAACGCCGCGTTCCTAACCGGTTTCAATTTTCAATGATACGTATTATACCCGCTCTTACAGCCATTGCAAACCCCGTTAGAGACAATTTTATTGTGGGTGGGTCACCCTTTTGTCCTGCAGGGTGATTGGTCCTGTGCATAACCGAGTGATGTTGACCTTAAGTGCTCTACGCTTTACACTTTACACTTTAAGCTTTACACTATAATAACTATGCCCCCATCGCCTTGGCAGCAGCATCGCCATCAGCGGCAAGTACTACAATCAGCATCTGGTATTTACCATCGCAAACCATAGCCGAACCTGCCACGCCGTTGATGTCGGCATCGGCGAGCTTCTTCATCGCCTCTGCTGCGGCCCCGACCTTGTCTTTGCCGCTTACGATGAAGCCGGCCGCTGCCGTTGCCTCTATCCCTGCATCCTCTATAAAGGCTTCAAAGGCCTTGGTGTCTTTGGCGCCTACATATACTCCTCCTCTGCCGCCGCCTGCTGAAAATGCCTCGAAGCACTGCAAATCGACATTTGCTGAAGCCGCCTGTGCCAGAAGCTCCTGAAGGCTTCCCGGCCGGTCCTCAAGTTCAATGCCGTAGATTGTGAACCGTTTAACAGCCATTTTACTGTCCTTTCATACTGTTCTGACCCTTGCGTTCGTAGGGTTTCTTTTTCTCGAACTCTTTCATTTTCTCCGCGTAATCCTGAAAAGATTTTCGTGCCTTTAGCAGTTGTTCCGACCTCGGCTTTGGCTGGTTTTTCTCCTCACGATAGGCCTTAAACCACCATATTCCGTATGCTATCCATCCGATTGCCACTATTATTGCACCGATGATTATTAGCTTATACATAATATGCGTTCCTTTTACATCCCTGTTTAACAGGAGTCTTTGTGTCCATAAAATAACCGATGCCTTGTTCTGCGTCAAATCCAATTTTTATTTTCATCGCGTCGAAGTTTACCCCGCACCCAACGCGGTGCGGGGGTCATTCCTGTGCAACCTGTCCCGAGCGCAGTCGAGGGAGCAGGAATCTACTTCTTCATTCGATGTTCGATGTTGGATGTTCAATGCTCGTCCGTCGTCTGTCCTCTGTCGTCAGTCCTCTGTCGTCTGTCATCCGTCTTCTGTCGTCCATCATCCGCCTCCGGCGGTATCAGACAGCCGGTTCGATATTTATCTGCCAAAATGGCACACAGATATATTGCCGTCAATTATAACTCCATACCTGCAAACAAGTTAAAAAATTCACTTGTATAGGCACGCTGTTTGCTTAAAGTATTGGAGAGATAAATATATAGAATTGAAGGGATTTGTTATGAAATTCGACAAATTCACATTAAAGGCCCAGGAGGCGTTGGCCACCGCCCAGCAGATTGCGATGGCTAAATCACATATCGTCTTGTCTCCGCTGCACTTACTGAGCGCTCTTTGCAGCGATGAGACCGGCTCTGTGGTTATGGTTCTAAAAAAAATCGGAGCCAACGTCTCCCGAATAAAAGATATGACCGACAGCGAGCTTAAACGGCTGCCGCAAGGCCAAAGCAGCGCACAGCTTATGCCCGACCCAGCCTTTAATCAAATCGTCCTCGACGCCCAAAACAGGGCTGATGCAATGGGCGACGAATACCTCAGTGTCGAGCATTTGTTTATTTCGCTTGCCTCGGTGCAGAGCGATGCGAAAGAGATTCTACGGCTGAATTCAATCACACCCAAACAGGTTGAAGATGCCCTGAAAGAGGTTCGCGGCGGCGAAAAAATCACCGACCAGAGCCCGGAAGACAAATACAAGGCGCTTGAGCGTTACGGCATCGACCTTCTGGAAATGGCCAGAAAGGGAAAGCTCGACCCTGTGATTGGCAGGGACGGAGAAATCCGGCGGTGTATGCAGGTCCTCAATCGCCGCACCAAGAACAATCCCGTGCTAATCGGCGAGCCGGGCGTCGGAAAAACAGCAATTGTCGAAGGGCTGGCCCAGCGGATAATTGCAGGTGATATTCCCACAGGTCTGAAAAATAAAAGAATCATCGCATTAGATATGGGGGCATTGATAGCAGGAACCAAATTCAGGGGCGAATTCGAGGACCGGCTGAAGGCCGTCCTTAAGGAAGTTATCGGCGCACAGGGCCAGATAATACTTTTTATCGACGAGCTGCACACCGTGGTCGGGGCGGGCAAGGCCGAGGGTGCGGTCGATGCGGGCAATTTACTCAAGCCATCGCTTGCACGCGGCGATTTGCGATGTATCGGCGCAACTACAATCGACGACTATCGAAAATACGTCGAGAAAGACGCTGCGCTCGAAAGACGATTTCAGCCGATTCTCATCAACCCGCCGAGCGTTGAGGAGACGATAGCCATTCTTCGCGGCCTGAAAGACCGCTACGACACACATCACGGCGTCCGCATAACCGATTCGGCGCTTGTTGCGGCTGCGACCTTGTCGAACCGGTATATACACGACCGATGGCTGCCGGATAAAGCCATAGATTTGATGGACGAGGCCGCCTCGAAACTGAGGATTGAGAACGATTCGCTGCCCGCTGAGCTGGACAGTATCCGCAGAAAAATTGTGCAGTTGCAGATTGAACGCGAGGCGCTGAAAAAAGAAAGCGATGATGCGAGCAAAGAAAGATTAAAACATACGGAAAAGCAACTGGCAGAGCTGCAAAAGAAAGACAATGACCTCACGGCACAGTGGGAAGGCGAAAAAGGGCACATCGACCGGATGAAAGAATTAAAGCAGAAAATCGAAGAGGCCCAAACCGAATTTGAAAACGCCCAGCGCAAAGGCGAGCTGGAGACGGCGGCACGATTGAAATACGGCACGATTGCAGATTTGAAAAAGCAGCTTCAGGAAAAAGAGACCCAGCTTTCCAAATCAGACAAGGGCATAATCCAAAACGAGGTGACCGAAGACCATATCGCTGAAGTTGTATCGAAATGGTCGGGGATACCATTAGCAAGGTTGTTAAGCGGTGAGCGCGAGCGACTAATGAAGATGGAGGAAGCGATTCGCAGGCGGGTGGTCGGGCAGGATGAGGCGGTGACGGCCCTTTGCAACGCCGTCCGCAGAAACCGGGCCGGACTGGGCGACCCGAATCGGCCCATTGGCTCATTCCTGTTCCTCGGCCCGACAGGCGTTGGCAAAACCGAGCTTTCCAAGGCGCTGGCGGATTTTCTGTTCAACGACCCCAACGCTATGATTCGAATTGATATGAGCGAGTTTATGGAGCAGCATTCCGTTGCCAGGCTCATCGGCTCGCCGCCCGGCTACGTCGGCTACGAAGAAGGCGGACGATTGACCGAAGCTGTCCGCCGAAAGCCATATTCGGTGATTTTGCTCGATGAGATTGAAAAGGCACATATTGACGTTTTCAATATATTGCTGCAGGTCTTCGATGATGGGCGGCTTACCGACGGCAAAGGCCGAACGGTGGACTTCAAGAACACGGTCATTATTATGACCAGCAATATTGCCAGCCAGCAGATTCAGCAATTGACCGAGGAAGCCGGCGCAGACTGGGAAATCGAGGCGCATGTCAAAGACGCACTGAAGCAGATTTTTAAGCCGGAGTTTTTGAATCGCATCGATGAGATGATTGTATTTAAGATGTTGACAAAGGAGGACTTACGAAAAATCGTCGATATACAGCTTGGCTACTTAATGGAGCGAGTGAAAGGCCGAAAAATCGAGTTGGAACTCACCGCTCAGGCCCGCGAACAGATTATGGATGAGGGCTACGACCCGGCGTTTGGCGCAAGGCCGTTAAAACGGACAATTCAACAACGGCTGGAAAATCCGCTGGCTGGACAGATTTTAGGAGGGGAATTTGCTGAAGGAGATACGGTAAGAATCGATAGTGATATGCATAAGTTCAGCTTTGATAAAGTCAATAAGTGACGGCGGCACAGGAAGTTACGAGGGGAAGGATGGAGGGTATCCTGCTGCGCCAGGCGAGCAGGAAACCAGGGCAACAGGGAGCAGGGTATCAGGACAGCAGGGCAGTAAGACACAGAATAGAAGTGAGAATGAAACTTTGCAAAACGTTGCATAATTTACAAAAACGATATGAAATTTAGATAAAACGATATGCAAACAGAGTAGAAATTATATAAAACCATATAGAAATTGTGCATAATTTTGCATAGCCACCGAGGACGCAGAGGACACCGAGAAATTAACCACGAATGAACACGAATTTGTTTTACCGCAGAGGACGCAGAGATAAAAAAATATTTAGACGCAGATTCACGCAGATTTACGCGGTGATTTAAGAGAAATTATTTCTTGAAAAGCGAGCGATTTTGGGGGCCAGAACACTTTTCATTTAGCCCTCAAGTCACACCTTGAGGGTTTTTGTTTGCTTACTGCGAGGGCGTTGACGTTTAAAAGAGAAATACAAGACACCTTTGACTCACTTTTTTATTCTTGGATAACTTCCCACTTGTCCTTTGAAACTTTTAGCCAGCCGGAATTTATACTTAATAAAGAAATGATTTCATTTTTAGGTATGTCACGGTCAAACTTTAAGCTTAATAAGCGTAACAAATCTAATGTTCTTAAAATTAAAACATTGTTTTTGGCAGCATGTTTAATCTGTTCTACCGCTAGCTCCTGGTCTTTTTCATCAATATTACGGGCGTTTTTTATATGAGTATTAATTACAAGAATAGAAGGAAAATTCAGTGGCAAATCGGCTTGTTCTCGATGACTGTCACATTGATTAATATGTTCTCGTTTAACACTTGTGTTAGTACCTTTAACTTCTACAAAGACAATTGGTTTGCCAACGTCATCTAAAATCTTCAAATCTTCTCGCAATTCATCCTTTGTATCTAAAGAAAACTCAAATCCTTTTTCAAATATATTGATCACCGAATCAACTAAAACTTCGCCACTTGATATGAGTGCTTTTTTAAAAGCTCTAAACTCTTGCAGCTTTTCAATGTTATCCTCGACTTCTTTCATCAATGTATCATTTTCATTTTTTAATCCTTCTTCATCAGAAAATTCAAATGAGTCTACCCAAGATGGGATTTCAAACATCAATTTTTTTTGAACAGATATCAATGCCTCAGCTAACGAAATAAAATATTCTTCAATGATATCTTTGTCGTTTTCCGGGATCAAGGTTGGCACAAAGAAAACACTGTTCCATAAAATGAACCCGACGATTTGGTTTCCAAGTTCAGCAATAACTCTCCATTTCCTCCCGTCATTATAATTTCGGAAATATGAACAAGCCGCACCATAACGCCCCAAAAAATTCTCAAACTCAGGCCTTTTAACATCCAAGTGAGTGTATCTATTATCGAAATTTTCCCTGTAAAAAGATTGCGCGTTCAGATAGATTTTACATAAATCCGTCGAAGCATAAGAGCCACGGCCTGAATCAATGAATTTGTCACACAAAAGAAAGCATGCAAAACCACCCTTTTTCAGCAAAAGCGAAAGTTCTTTATTTCGTTTGTCAAGTTCATCTTTATCACACTGACAAGCTAGATAACGCTCTCCAAGGTAACCGGAATCTCTCCAAGAAAAAGATTCAAATATCCCTTGAAATAAAATGATACAATCAAATTCATCAAACCTGCATTTTGTGCCATATGGTTCAAAAGTAAGCTTAAAATTCCGTCTTTTGATTTCTTCTGTGAAACTTAATTCTTTTTTGTCTATCCCATAAATAAGAATATTATAAATGTGCCTATCTTCTTTATTGCTGGTTTCTTTTTCTTCTTCCTCTATATCTTTTTCAGTCGCGATTTTATGTGGAGTATTCTTGTTAAACATTTTCTCATTTTTGTTCTCTATTTGTTCTTTTTCTCTATGCCCTATGCGTCTAAACAAACTAAGCAGATTAGAAAATTTCTTTTTCATAAGACAATATTATCACCGGTTATGATTGCGGAGTAAAGGGGAAATTCGCGAAGTGCTGCCGGAAGTGGCTGAGGCGGTGGGGGAAATCAATCAAAAGCGCACCCACCTGCGCACCAAAACCGGATAATTTCAAAAATTTTTTACTCCTTTCCTCACATCGAGTTACGAGAATCAGAAATCAAGAATCAAGAACCTTTTTCGCATCAATCGCGCAAGTCCCGCCTTAATAATGGGGGACGTCGCTCCGTCGCCATAGCTTTGGAGCGTCGGCGACTTTTCTCGAAACGCTATGAAAAAAAGCAAAAGTTTATTTGGTCGGCTTAATAACGAAGTCCGAAGGAATTCGGCGGGCAAGGCAACGGCCTTTCACAGAAGCTCGCTTCGAGAAAAGGCCTTGCCGCAGAACGCATGCCGACCAAAGAAC